>Ga0206127_1000463_pt1 | contig 49716 bp, 42 predicted proteins | sample Helgoland_Spring_6_FD_148646 | JGI IMG/M metagenome (GOLD analysis project Ga0206127, IMG submission 148646) | Pelagic subsurface seawater microbial communities from Kabeltonne, Helgoland, North Sea - Helgoland_Spring_Bloom_20160419_1 | ecosystem: Environmental > Aquatic > Marine > Epipelagic ...
TTTTGGAGAGGACGCTAACGCTGTGCTAGATGAATTAGAGAGACGCTTTGATCTCTCAGGGCTCGCAGAAAAGGCAGCACGAAATAAAGATTAACCAAACGGGAGTATGATCATGGGTTTTGGATGGAAAGAATTACTCATTATATTAATCATTGTTGCGCTAATATTTGGCACCAAAAAACTGCGCAGTATTGGCTCTGACCTGGGTGGTGCAGTGAAGGGTTTTAAGGAATCAGTATCTCAGGACAGCGCTGATGAGAATACAGATGATAGTGCCGACGCAAAGGCCGAACAGCACGGCGATACTGAACAATCTAAAGATTAATCCCTGTGCTGAACACTGATGTTTGATATTGGATTCTCTGAACTTCTGGTCATTGCGCTGCTGATTCTAATTGTTATGGGACCCGAGCGTCTGCCAGAAACAGTTCGTACCATCAGTCTTTGGATTGGCCGGATTCGTCAATTTCTGTCCTCGGCGCGCAACGACATTGCCGACGAAGTAGGCCTTGACGAGGTTCGGCGCCAACTGCATAACGAGCAGATTATGCGCGACCTTGAAAAAGCCAAAGAAGAAATCACCGCAGCCAATTCAATGTCCATTTTAGACTCTGAGAAAAAAGATGTCTGACCAGGAAAGCTTGGATAAACAACCTTTTATGGAGCACTTGATCGAGTTCAGAAACCGTGCGTTGCGCTCTGTGGTGGCTGTCTTAGTGATATTCGCGGGATTGTTTTCGTTTAGCAATGAACTCTATCTCTACGTATCTGAGCCCATACGAGTCTATCTTCCAGATAACCTAACCATGATTGCCACCGATGTGGCCTCACCATTTTTAACACCCTTTAAGCTGACGTTGATACTCTCAGTATTTGCCGCCATGCCCTACCTTCTTTACCAAATTTGGGCATTTTTAGCACCGGGACTTTATCAGCGCGAGAAGAAAATCGTGCTGCCACTGTTTTTCTCGAGTGTACTGCTCTTTTATGCTGGAATAGCTTTTGCCTACTATGTGGTGTTTCCACTGGTATTTTTGTTTTTCACCACCATTGCGCCAGACGGTATTAGTGTCATGCCGGACATACGCAGTTATCTGGACTTTGTGCTAAAGCTATTTTTTGCCTTCGGGCTGAGCTTTGAAATACCCATCGCGGTGGTGATTTTGTCCTGGATGGGCGCTGTAAATCCCGACAATCTGGCGCGTAAGCGACCCTATGTCTTTGTCAGCTGTTTTGTCTTGGGTATGTTGCTCACACCGCCTGATATTATCTCTCAAACCTTACTGGCCATTCCCATGTGGTTGTTGTTTGAGGTGGGTATATTGTTTGGCCGCTTGGTTGCGCCAAAGCCCGAAAACAACTAAACACCTTCTGACAAAAATAACCCCTGTTTTATCGCCTCATAATGAGTGGCTCTCGCAGTGCGAGAAATCTGCGCATCTGGTACATAAAACTCAAAGGCGTGATAGCCGCCGGGGAAGATCGCCAGTTGAGCGTCTACGCCACAGGCTTGGAGTCGCTCGGCGTAGTCTTTGTTTTCATCCACAAACAGATCCACAGAGCCCACCCCAATGTAAGCTGGCGGCAGCCCATGCAAGTTGCTGGCATGGCTGGGTGCTGCGTATTTTGACGCCGCTACTGTTTGCTCCTCTGAGGTAAAGTCTCGCCCCAGATAATGCATCCACCCCTGCAGGTTGGAGTGTCGATTCCAAATTCTTTTATCCGTGATCATGTGGCTGGAAGGTCGGTCACTATTGTGATCAATCATAGGACACAGTAAACCCTGAAATACCACATTCACCTCACCCTTATCCCGCGCTAAAAGAGCTAATCCAGCGGCAAGCCCACCCCCCGCACTGATACCCGCGATGCCGATACGCTCTCTGTCGATGGCCAATTGATCTGCTTGTTCGAAGGTCCAGCAGAGGGCGGCGTAGCAATCATTGAGCGGGGTGGGAAAAGGAAACTCTGGTGCCAAGCGATAGTCAACTGATACCACCACACAGCCTATGGCCTCAACCATGCGTTTAACTGAGTAATCGTCCGCATCTAAGCTACCGAAACAAAAACCGCCACCGTGGATCCAGAGTAGCGCGGGCAATTGCTCTCCAACATTCGCTGGACGATACACTCGCACAGGCACATCATCATCGTCGACCTGAACCACTTGATAATCAACGGAACTCACTGACATGATCGGCGCTTGCTGAGATGCCAAAAAAGCACTTCTCTCGAAGGCCATTTTGCGGGTCACACCTAAATCTGCCCAGATATCCAGTTTAGGCATAGCTTCCAGCGCCGGCAATAGTTCAGGATCAACCAGTGTCAAATCCATGGGTTTGTCTACTCTCTATAACGAAAAAATCTTAATGCTCAGGCTTTAGTCTACTTAATTTCTCCGCCGACATAAAACCATTTAGTATTGATTCGAGTGAACACAGAGCGCTCATGCAGGGAGTCGATACCGTCGGGGGTCCTGAAATCAGCTTTAAATTCAACCCAGCCACTGTCACCACTTTTACCAGAATCTAGAATAGCCAAGTCACACCAGTCATGGGTTTTTTCAGACAGACTGGCAACAGTCAAATCTGTGGCCATGGGCGGGAACCAAGTAGCTAATAAATACTCGCCAAAATTGCCTTGAGCGTAGGCACTGTAGCGAGATCTCATCAGTTGCTCTGGTGTAGCCGCCACCGCAAGACCATGAAGAAAAGGTCTACAGCAGTCTTGATACAATTTTGCTGAACCACAATAACAGTGATTTTGCATAAAATGCTATTGACCCCCATGGCGTAAATTCAAATAATACCCCAAACCTTAATAAAGAATAACCCTATGCCCAGTTTTGATGTTGTTTCAGAAGTCGACGATGCAGAAATCCTCAATGCCACCAACAATGCCGCACGGGAGCTCACTACTCGATTTGATTTTCGCGGAGTGGATGCGAGCATCAGCTTGGAGAATGAAGTAGTCATACTAAAAGCTGAAGCTGACTTTCAATGCCAGCAGTTGCTGGATATTTTTGCCGCCCAACTGGTTAAGCGGAAAATAGACCCCAGGGTAATGGAATATGATCAAGAAGCCCTGCATAGTGGTAAAACGTTTTCTCTACATGTGGCCTTTAAGCAGGGAATATCAAGCGATGTATCGAAGAAAATGGTCAAGATGATTAGAGCGGACAAACTCATCAAGTTATCCGCTTAAAAAATGATGTTGACACAGTGAGTAACAGAGCAGAATACTACTGGCTCAAACAACATTTCATAATCCTCAACCAACCATGTCAACAATTTTAATGTTGACGCCCATCCAAAAAGCTTCAAATTACAATGCTAAAATTTACACACAGACCAATTGATGTTGACATATCTTGTCATCAGCCAAAGACATCTCAATAACCTTGGTACAAATACTTCTGAAACCCTAAAGCCTTGCTCAGCCGCACATGCTGCAGAGTTTTTTTTGTGCATCCTATCTAATAGGTTTCAGCATATACCCGTTAAAGAAAGGCCAACTTATGGCCACAATATTTGGAAACTTTATGGTGTCATGCACAAAATTATTCATTCTCATATAGTGTTACAAAAACCTACGTATTTAAGTTACACGTGTTGAGAGCTTATTTGTGTAACAAAGCCCCTAAACTTAATCTATGTGGCACGAACGGCCTCGAAATTTGATTTAGTGACACATTTCTATGGACTATCGAACAATAGGGTATAGCCTAGCAGATTTATGTCAACTGGCGCTTAAATAACTCAGGTATACGGATCGATAGATTGCGTCTATACTATATATAAATACAGTATATTGTGGTATCGTCATGGACAACGACATTCTGACGAAAGCTTCACCAAGGGCAGCTCATTTTCTGGGCCTTGATACAGCGCAAGTCGCTCAAATATCGAGAGAGGCACAACTAGATTCTTAGGAAGTCGCAATATTATCGGTAAGAGCCTACAAATCATTACATAGCATTATGGGTGGCCATGAAGCCGAGATGAGGGTATGGATGTCCTCTGAGAACTCCGATCTGCGGGGCACGACTTATGGCGGAAAGTGCCGCCCTCTTAGTGGATGACATCTTTCCCGAAGTACCGATTCGTCAGTGGGTACTGAGTTCCCCTTTCCAGCTTCGCTTTATGCTGACCCGTTACCCTGAGCTGATGGGCAAGGTCTTGGGCATTGTATACCGCACACTCTCGACTTACCAAATAAAGCAAGCGGGGTTTACCAAATCTACTGCACAAACCGGCGCGGTAACCTTGATTCAACGTTTTGGTTCTGCGCTCAATCTCAATGTCCATTTCCATATGTTGTTTCTGGATGGCGTCTACGCCGAGGACGACTTCGGCCAGCAGCGTTTCCATCGGGTCAAAGCACCCACCTTCCAAGAACTCAATACGCTCGTTTACACACTCAGCCACCGGGTCTTTCTCTGTCTGGAAAAGCGGGGCCTGCTGGAACACGATGCAGAGAGTACCTGGTTAACATTGGAGCAGGCTGAAGACGATGTGTTAACTCAGCTACACGACCACTCTGTTACTTACCGTATTGCTACTGGTACTCAGCAGGGTCGCAGGGTATTTACCTTGCAAACCTTACCTGCGCGAGTAGATCAGCCAATGACCAGCAGTCGCGTGGCCAACCATGCTGGTTTTCCCCTGCACTCCGGAGTGATAGCCGAAGTGCATCAGAGGGATAAACTCGAGCGACTTTGCCGCTATGTGAGCCGACCCACTGTTTCGGAGCAGCGCTTGGCATTGACAAGTCATGGGCAAGTTCGATACGAACTGAAAACCCCGTATCGCAATGGCACCACACACGTTATCTTCCAGCCCCTGGCCCTTATCGCGAAGCTCGCAGCCTTGGTGCCCAAGCCAATAGTTAATCTCACAAGGTTTCACGGCGTTTTCGCCTCCAACAGCAAACACCGTGGACAGATCACTCCCGCAAAGCGTGGTAAGAAAACAACAAAGGTTCAAGCGGGCGGTGCGGATTGGCTCGACAAGAACCCCGAAGAACGGCATCGTGCCATGATCTGGATGCAGCGCCTCAAGCGCGTGTTCAATTTCGATATCGAAACCTGTGAGCGTTGTGCTGGAAAGGTCAGGGTGATTGCCAGCATCGAAGAAAGCTTGCCCCATGAGCGAAGCGAGTGTTTTGGGTATCCGGTGGTGATTGCGCATATTCTAAAACACTTGAAACAGAAGGAAGCCTTGCAAGCGGGCATTCAGCCGCACGAACTACCGCCGGAACGCGCCCCACCTCATGCTGGCTTGTTCGATCCTTCACAGTCTCGCCTTTGACTGACAGGGGCACAAAATGCACAAGTATTCATCACAGCGCCATACGCTAGTGGGGTATGACGATGGGGGTGACTTATTTCGGGGTTCCGATGACAGTAACTTTTGATCAAACTCGGTGACAAGGTGAGTGATAGTTAGATGCTGAGAGAGATTTTTGGGGAACCGGTTCCTGAATGTTGTTTGGGTGTGAGCTCTGCTGAGGCTGGACTAGAAGGAAAAGGTATTTATACTTCCTATACTACCAATCCCTGTCTACTCCCACTCAATCGTCTCAGGCAGCTTGCTGTAAACATGCTAAGCCACGCGAGAGATACCGCTGATTATGTTGATAATGCGGTTTAAAAACCTTTTCCAGCAGCTCGTAGGACAGGTGCACCCAGTGGCGCTTTCCTGATGTCTATCGTTTCTATAGCACGCAACGATGCCACATACTCAAGGAGCCGAGCATTACCTGCTACATTCACTATTTTTGTATTACCAGTAAACCACATAGATCGCGACCAGTAATAGCGTGATTATTAATGCCGCTATGTTAAAGTGCGTGCGCGTATGGAACTGGATGTCTCCCAGTACCACGGGCTGATCAGGGGCTGGTTTCGCCGTGATGAAACTTACCACCACGCCCAGTACCATAATCGTCATAAAAACAATCCAGATACGCAGCACAAAGGGCATGTCCGGTAGGCCAAACTTAAGACCAAGACTGGCTACCACCGAGCCGATGAGAACAATAAAGGCGCCCGCCTGATTGGCGCCCTTGTAAAAGAAACCAAGCAAAAAAATCGCCACAACGCCCGGAGCAATAAAGCCGGAATATTCCTGAATGGTCTGGAAGGCGCTCTCCATTCCCCCCAGAAAGGGACGAGCCAGGAAGAGCGCAAGCGTCATCGCAACAAAGGCTGTAATCCGGCCGATCATCACATAATGCTTTTCGCCCTTGTTTTTGGCAATGTAATCGCGATAGACATCCATGGTAAAGATGGTGGAAATCGAATTCATCATGGAAGCTAACGAAGATACTATGGCCGCAATCAAGGCTGCAAAGACCAGCCCACGAAGACCCTCTGGCGCGAGCTTCATCAGCTCACCGTAGGTGCGATCGGAGCGTTCATTGAGTAGATCGGTGGCGAGGGTGCCGTCCTGGGCGAGAACGAGTGCAGCGATTCCCGGTACTACAACGATAAGCGGAATGAACAGTTTCAGGAAGGCTGCGAACGCCAGGCCTTTCTGGGCTTCGGCCAGGCTCTCGGCCCCCAGCGCGCGCTGGATGATGTACTGGTTAAAGCCCCAGTAGGAAAAATGCAGCACCCACAAACCGCCCAGCAACGTCCAAATACCGGGAAGGTCGCCATAGGAGGGATGGTTGCTGTCGAGGATCATTTCGAAATGCCCAGGAACTTCTCGGGTCAGACGCGCAAAACCTGCTAACGGGCCATTCCCACCACTGACCAAATCAAGAGTGATCACAGTAATGGCCAGGCCGCCAAAGATCAGGATAACGACCTGTATGATATCGGTCAGCGCCACCGCCTTGAGTCCGCCGTAGAGCGAGTAAAGCACCGCAAAACCGCCCAGGGCGCACATGGCCCAGAACACGTCCAAGCCGGTCAAGCTCTCGATGGCCAGCCCACCCAGCCAGAGCACGGCCGTCAGGTTCACCGCCGTGTAGAGCGCAATCCAATAGAAGGACATCAGGGTTTTGACGCCATCACCATAGCGGGTCTCAAGGAATTGCGGCATGGTATAGATCTCCCGCTTGAGGAAGATCGGAAGAAAATATTTCGCAACAATCAACAGCACAATAGCGGCCTGCCACTCATAGGCCGCTATTGCCAAACCGATGACAAAGCCCTGCCCAGATTGACCGATAATTTGTTCCGCCGAAATGTTAGACGCGATCAGGGAGGCGCCGATAGCCCACCAGGGTAGAGAACGGCCAGCAAGAAAGTAGTCTTCCGTGTCCTTCTGGTGGCCGGCCGGCTCACGCGAGACCCAAAGCGCGATGGCAAACAGCACCATTGCGTATCCCGCCACCACACTCAAATCGATCAAACCCAGATTCATCACATACCCCTGCACTTCTTATCAGGGCCTGTTAACAGACCCCAGTTATTATTCAATAATGTCGAACTCGCTTGCGTTTTCCTCATCCTGAGAATGACGGGAAACCCAGAGTTTAAATCGACCTGGCTCAACCGTTTTTTCCAATTCCTGATTGTGAAAACTCAGCGTAGCGGTATCTAACTCAAATTCGACAGTCTTCATTTGCCCTGGAGATAGGGTTACACGATCAAAAGCTTTCAGCTCCTTTACTGGCCGTGTCACATCACCGACTAGATCCCTGACGTAAAGCTGCACTACTTCGGTCGCGGTCCGCCGGCCAGTGTTTTTGATTTGAATGGAAACATTAAGCGTATCGCCAACAAGCAACTTCTGACTATCCAGCTTAAGACCACTGTATTTAAAGTCCGTATAGCTCAGACCATAACCAAATGGAAATTCCGGCCGATGCCCATAATCAAGATGGTTGGATGAGTTACCGGGGTCATGTTGCCATGTCACCGCAGGGTCGATTTCCTGGATACGGGTGTAGTTGTCATCCGCTGGCGGGCGTCCTGTAGCTTTGTGGTCATAGTAGACGGGAAGCTGCCCGCTGGATTTAGGCCAGGTAATCGGCAGCTTGCCTGATGGACTTTGCTCACCGTAGAGAACGTCAACCAGCGCTGGGCCCGCCATTGTACCGGGGTGCCAAGCCATCATAAGCCCGTCAACTTTATCCAGAACACCTTCCAGCGTGTTAGGTCTTCCAGAAAGAAGTACCAGTACAATTGGCTTGTTCAATTTCGCCAACTCATCAAGAAGTAATTGCTGAGCACCTGGGAGGCTCATATCACCCCGGCTATGCCCCTCACCCGTAAGGATGGCCTCTTCTCCGCCAAAGAAAACAATGACGTCAGACTTTTTCGCCGCTTTGATCGCCTTTTTGAAACCCTTAGTGTCGGTGCTTCTGCTGTAGGGCAGGCCCTGAGCATAGTTGATATTACCCTTCATTTTCCCAAGGTAACTGTTCAGCGCAGGCAACAGGGTATGGGAGTCTTTCGCTTCGCCCTCGTAAATCCAGGTACCCAACTGCTGATAGGGAACTTCGGCGAGCGGACCGATAATGGCAACCTTTTGTTTCTTGCTTAGAGGCAATACGTTCTGTTTATTTTTAAGCAAGACGAAGGATTCGATGGCTGCTTTTTTGGAAGCCTGCAGGTAATCCTCTTTTAGAAACTCTTCACCTTCACTGGAATAGGGTGTCTCAAACAGGCCCATGGCGATTTTAGCTCTGAGTAGTCGTCTTACGGCAGAGTCAATACGGTCCTGGCTGACTTCACCCTTGGCGATAAGGTCCTTGAGGTTATTGCCCAGCGCTGTAGAGTGCATCTCAAAATCAAGGCCGGCGTTGGTGGACCGCTTTGCCGCGTCCCTGTCGTCGGCAACAAAACCATGCTCGACCATCTCCATTACAGAGTTCCAGTCACTCACCACAAAACCAGTGAATTCCCACTTATCCCTTAGTATCTCCGTCATCAGATGGCGGTCGGCAGTTCCAGGAATTCCGTTAAGCTCACTATAGGAACTCATTACGGAAACCGCGCCAGCATCAATCACTGCTTTAAACGGTGGCAGATGATGGTCGTACAACTGACGCATCGGAATATTCGCTGTGTTATAGTCGCGCCCACCTTCCACGCCACCGTAGCCAGCAAAGTGCTTGGCACATGCGGCAAGGGAATCAGGACTACTTAAATCCTCTCCCTGAAATCCCTTTACCATGGCTGCACCAAGGGTAGAGGCCAGAAATACATCTTCGCCCAGTGTTTCGGCAACGCGGCCCCAACGTGGGTCTCTGCCAATATCGACCATAGGCGCAAACGTCCAGCGAATGCCTGCGCTGGTGGCCTCTTTAGCGGCAACGCGAGCGCCGTGCTCTATCAGCTCAGGGTCCCACGAGGCTGCTTGCCCGAGTGGGATAGGAAAGATTGTTTTGTACCCGTGAATAACGTCGTGTCCAAATATAAGGGGAATACCTAAACGACTTTCTTCTACCGCAATTTTTTGAATTCTATTAAACGCCTTCGGGTCGTCGCTGTTACGGGGCACATTGAGAAATCCACCTATCCTCCCGGATCTGATTTCTTCTGCAACACTGTCCATGTTTTCGTGCTTGAATTCTCCCCAGTCCCTGAGCGACATTTGCCCAATTTTCTGTTCGAGACTCATTTGAGCCAAAATGGCATCAATCTTTTTTTCAGTCTTCGGATCAAGATAATGCGTTAGAAAAGGGGTTTCGTTTTGCCCGGCATGCACCTTGATTGAGGCCAAACAACAAATAAGGAACAGCCAAAGGAGTTTATTGCCGAATACCCGGCTATGGTTTTTTTGATTCATTATTCCTCTCCCGGTCATCCAAATGACCGTGGTTGAAAGTGATATTTTTACATTGCCCTATCTGTTAAAAATGTCCTGTGCAACAGCGTTGCACAGGACATTTACAGGAGGCTAGTTAGTCTTGATAAGAAAGTCGGATAGGAAATAGGTGCCCGCGTTCCACTCAGCAACTCTGATCTCAACCACATTCCCCAGATCAATGGATGAACTGGCTGACGAATAATCAAAAATAATCGTCGACCAGGTATCCTGAATGGAGGAAGCACTGGTCCAGCCCGACCAAGTAGCGCCGGTTTCATCCACCAGTGTAATAAAGTGGGTATTAGAGCCCTGAGTATCCTTAATCATGAACTCAAGCAGACCGTAGGAGGCAAAATCCGTTTCCGCAAAACCAATAGATGCATAGGCTTGATCGACATTGTCATTGGCCAATACCTCCAGACTGATCACATCCTTTGCCAGCTCTTCATCATTCACGATGGTGACAGTGGCATTTGTGCCACCGACGCCAGATGTTGGATTCGGGAAGGTCAAGCCAGGTGTACCAGTATCTTCCATCGCCAGAAGTGTCAGATCAGAAATCAGGTAAGTCCCCGAGTTCCATCCCGCAATTCGAACAGCCACCACAGCGGTCAGATCAATGGTCGCGCCATCATAGTCAAACCCAATCGTCGTCCAGGCGTTCATTTCCGACTGATCTGAAGTCCAGCCTGACCAGGTCGCTCCAGTGCCGTCTTCGAGGGTGATATACAGGGTGTTGTTACCCTGGGTATCAAACACCTGAACCTCAAGACCGGAAAACAGACTGAAGTCCATGGAATCAAAGGCAATGCTGGCATAGCCCTCATCCACATTGTCGCTGTTTAATACCTCAAGGCTGACCACATCCTTGGACAGTTCAGCATCATTGACGATAGTGACACTGGCATTGGTACCGCCTGAAGCAGTTTCTGGGTTAGGGAAGGAAAAGTCGGCGCTGCCATCCCGAACGGCCAGAAAGGTCAAATCCGAAACAAAGTAGGTACCTGAATTCCATTCTGCGAACCGGACTTCAACCACGTCAGTCAAGTCAATGCTCGCTGATGAATAGTCAAAGCTGATAGTGGTCCAGACATTCAATTGCGACTGGCCGGATGTCCAACCTGACCATGTCGCACCGCTACCATCCACCAGAGTGATATAGACAGTGTTATAGCCTTGAGTATCCAGTAACTGGAAACGCAGAGTGGAAAACATGCTGATATCAGAAGCGCCAAACACTATACTGGCATAACCCTGATCCACATTGTCGCTGTTGAGTACATCCAACTGGATAACATCCTTGGACAATTCAGGGTCATTGACAATGGATACCGTTGCATTGCTGCCGCCCGTACCCGTGGTCGGATTGGCTACGATGACGTCCGAATTACCAGAACCTGTTTCCAGTGGCTGGAGGTCTGAATTTGGATCCGGACCTGGATCAGAAGCAGGGTCACTACTAATAATCACATCGTTAATCACCACCGGTTCGTCCTGAGTGACCAAATACATAATGACCGAGCTGAAGGTGTTATCCCCTTGTACAGGCACACTGATCTCATACGTCGTTTCTGCAGCGCCACTGACAGTTACCGTTCCGGTATCATAGGCTGGATCAACGTCTGGGTGGGGGTTGAACTCAAAACGGAATCGGACCTCAGCATCTCCACCAGAAGGCACTGACCCTGTAAACCGTATGCTGCCAGGCTCTGTAAAGCTCAGTGGATACATATCAGTGTTTGTGTTAGCGAACCCGGCCCAAGCTTCAGCAGATGATGGGAAGGTATAAACACCGCCTTCGTCAATAGTCGCACCACCGAACGCATCACTAATTGATGCCATGCTTTCCATTCTTGGCGTAACCGGCTCTGGCTCTGGCTCTGGCTCTGGGTCCGGATTTGAAGTACCGAGCGTAAACCGCATCCAGTTCAGGTTCCACTGATTATCCAAAGAGTACAGCTGAAGGGAAGATTCGCCTGCAGGCAGATCGACGTTAATGGTAACCGTTTCATAATCCTGCCACCCCCCCGTGTTAGGCACGGTCACGGTGCCCAATACTGTACCGTTAACACGCACTTCAAAGCGCACATCACCAACCAGGCTGGCAAGGCGGAATTCAGCTGAATAGGTGCCGGCTGAAGCAACATCAACATCGTATTCAACCCAGCGACCGGTCTCGAAGTGTCCAATATTAAAGCCACCACCCAGGACATCTCCAGTTGTTTCAGTTTTTACACCAGGGTGCGACGCCGTGTAATTTTCGGCTTCTATCTGACCGGGTATCGCATGGAAAGTAGCCCCAGAAGCCACCACCTGACTAGGATAGCTTTCGTCGGTATTGGAAAAGGTGACAACATAATAATAGTAAGTCGTCGCGGGATTCAGCGCGTTTTCGCCAAAAGCATCAGAAAGTGCAGTTATTGACGGGTCCAGGTCCGCAATAGCTTCAAAGCCTGAGTGCGATGAAGTTGACCGGAATACCCGATAACCTTCAATGTCACCCTCCGATGACTGCCAGCTTAAAAAGATTTCAGCGTCTGTTACGTTGATGCTCAGATCGCCTGGAGGCAAGGGAAGATTAGTGAAGACCTCTGCCGGCGCGTCACGCGTCAACGCATCGACAACCCAGTGGTTTAGAACATAGTCCATGTCGGCAAATTGAGTAAAAAATGCTTCAATTTCTTCGATCGACGCATCATGCACATTGAAAGGGTTCAGAACCGTTCCGGTAACATCGACACCTGCCTGAGGCTCTTCAGGAACAAGGTAAATTTCTGCCCACATTTCGTTAGCGGTGCTGCCAAGATCTTTAAACTTGCCCGAGATGGTATAGCTAGCAGCGGCGTCCACTTCAATCGCCTGATAAAGCGCAACATTCTGGCCGCCCTCTGGGGCCGTTATACGTAATGCAGCACCGGTATCACTGCCAGCAAATTCACCTGCTGCGTAGTTGAAGTCAAAAATTGGCAAATTGTTCCATAGAGAGACCATTTGCCAATTACTGCCGTCACCGAAACCACTGTTGAGCACAATATTTTCGCCGGTTGCATCGTTGGTTAACATAATCTCGTCATACAGGATATCCGTGCCGGAGAAAGAACCTGTTTTTACAACCAGATACATGGTCTGGGTTGCTGTTCCGAGATTGGGTATCGTGCTTCTCGCAGCCACATCACAGGCATCGCCAAAGGTCGTTTCCCAGTCGTTACAGGCCCAGGTTGTACCCTTAACAAGCAGTTGATCGCCGGGATTGGTCATCATCCCCCAAGGGCCTGCACCTAGTCCACCAGTGCCGGAAACGGTCTTCAATGACCAGGCTGTCGCAGCCCAGTTCAACTCGTTATAACGGTCGAAAGTGGCACGAGTCACTTCACCACCGAGCTCACCCAGGCTTGTCCAGGGTTGCATTTCGCCAATCAGTATCGGCGAATAAACATCCCTAAGCTGTTGGGACCAGCTGCACACGCCTTCATCCCCATTGGGGCCACAGGTCAGCCAGTCGCGGTGAACTTCATAGCCGATTTCACCCCAACCGAAAATACCCGGGTAGAAGTGCATTTCAAAAGCAACGTTTTCCATACCCAGATCGAAGGGGTCACCATATCCTCTGATTCCCGCCGCGTCGTGACCTGGGAGAATAACAATATGTTCATCATCATAACGGCGCACGGCATCGTAGAGTTCAACGACAAATTCAGTCAGCGTTGCCGGGTCGGTACCCCAGGGTTCATTGAGCAGGCCGTATCCGGCAACAGCCGCTTCGCCCTCGTACTTCTGTGCAATCTCTTCCCACAACCAGACAGTACGAGCCCGGAAGGTTTCACTATCCCAGAGTTGATTCAGGCCTTCACAACCACTGTGGTGCTCCCAGCCCTGACGTCCTGCCGCGCCATGCAAGTCCAGAATGACGTACATTTCACGCTCTTTAGCTTCCGCAATGGCCCAGTCCAGGTAATCCCAAGCGTCACTTTTGAGTGTCATGGGGTTGTCGTCATTCTCGATAAGATCGTAAGGGAACGGGATTCGTACCACATTGAATCCGGCATCTTCCATCACATCCCAATCACGCTCAGTTATCCAGCTGTCACGATGCACCTTCATAATGCGGTCTTTTTCCGACTCGCCAAAGCGATCTACTAGAGCATCTTCAAATGAACATTGATCGGGAATACCTTCACCGAAAACGTCATTGCTGCCGAACATCCACATTTCCATCATCAACCAGTTACCCAGGTTGATACCGCGCAGGGAAACTTTCTCGTTTTGTTGATTCATCCAGAGAGTGCCGTCGGCTTTGAGCATACTGAAGCTCTCATCGCCTGAGGCTGGTTCATCAAAAGCCGGTGGTACCGGCTCAACGATAACAGGGCCCGAAGAAGTGCCGCCTCCACCGCACGCTGTCAGTGCGGTGGCAACAACAAAAAGGCCACCAATTTTCATCATCTTCTTAATGAGAAGGAGTGCTTTAAACACACCTGATAGATATATATTCATAACGCAACCTTGGCTGTTATTTATACGAATTAACGGTTAGAAACTTGAGCTGAAACGCATACCCCATGTACGAGGGGATGCGTAACGTCCGGGGAATCCGCCAGAAGTATTGTTGTCGACAGATGCGCTCGATTTGGTCATTTCATCGGTCGCATTATTAACAAAGAGGTCGACTAACCAATCCTGGTCCGATGGTACAAAGGTGACACCCACATTGACCTTGGTATAGGCATCTTGTCCCGCAGGGTTACCACTGTAGTAACCGGTTTGGACCACGTCATCAACCAGGTTATTAATTTCCGCACCATTTTCGTTGTGATCACGGAAAAACACCTCATCGACATACCGTACATTAATACGCGGAGTAATAATTCCAGCCGCAATTTCAAAGTCCCACTGGAGAGAACTGTTAAAGGAAAACTTTGGAGACTGAGGCATAGTGTTTCCGACAAGGCTGTAGAAACCGGTCGGCTCGCCATTTTCATCAAGAATTGCTGGCACGTTGGTACCGAATCCAGCACCGTCAACGATGTAGTCGGTGTACTCGGCATCCAGATATCCACCACCGAAGTTAAACACGCCGTTGTCACCAACCAGCCACGTCATTTCTACCTCGAGACCTTTGATTTCGGCACCTGCAACGTTTGATGTAACAATCTGATTAAGGTCTTCATCAAAACCTGCACGAATGAGGTCGGTATAATCCACAAAGAATCCCGCTGCGTTAAATCTGACTGCGCCAGCGTCTAGCTTGTAACCTACCTCATAACTCACACTTTCTTCAGGATTGGTTACCTTGCCACCATCCTGAATTTCACCTGCGCGATAACCAGTTCCAACACTGGCATAGAGCATGCTTTCGTCCCATTCATAGCTCCCCCTGAGCAGATATGTCACCTCACTGGTCTCTGACTCAATGTCATTACGGGTGGTGGCTGCACATTGACCTCGGGCACGTTCTACCCCCCTCAGATCATCCAGACCATCTGCACCCTCTTCTCCTGTACGGTTATCAAGGAAGTCCTCAAATACAGTAAGGTCACTTCCGCCGAGAGTAGGAGTGATAAATTCACTATTACAGTCCAGAACATTGCGTCCGCCGCGATCATATTTGAGGTCATCGGTATAACGAACACCACCCGTCAATGTGAGGCCTTCCTTAACTGCATAACTTGCCTGTCCATACACTGCGGATGATTCAGCACCTCTGGCAGGCTGAATAAAGGTTGCTCCACCCTGCAGCCAGGCACCCTGCCCATCAAAGTCAAAACGAATTTCGGTCTCTTCTTCGAAGTAATACAGGCCGGCAGTCCAGGACAGCGGGCCGTCGCCGGTACTTTGGAATTTGAGCTCATGGCTGTTGGAGACAGTGTCCTGATATTCGGTACGCGCTTCCTGAAAACGCGAGGTCACACCGGCGTCCTGGTCGACAATCTGGTCGCGATGCAAATCCGCAGATCCTGCTATGTATTCCACGTTAACAAAGTCATTGATGTCGTAGCTGACAATTGACCGAAACACATCACTGGTAAGATCAAGGGAAATCGGTGAATCAATAAAGGCCTCATATTTACCGGCTTCAACCTCTACCGGATTAAGTAATATCCCTCCATTAGCGCGATCGGAGAAAGTTTCATATTGAGCAGTCCAGCTGAGACGATCCGTAGGCTCCCATAGCGTCGTTATTCTAGCGGAACGCACGTTGGTATTGTTAAGCTTTACACCCGTGTTAGGTGTGCGGCCTGCAATGCCACTGTAATTGTGATTCACTCCACGCGGGTCTTCACTGAGGGCATCGACCCAGCCGTCGTCCTTGTCTAAGTAACCGGCAATTCGGACGCCAAGGGTATCTGTAATTGGCACGCTAACACCACCCGACACCTGCTGGCGATTATTGCTACCGTATGTCAGCTGGACATCTCCTTCTACTTCGCCTGCAGGTTTTCTGGCCTGAAGAAGCAGTGCGCCACCCGTATTATTTCTTCCAAACAACGTGCCCTGTGGTCCACGCAGAACCTGTACATTTTCAAGATCGTACATCAGTGCCAGTGCACCCTGGGCTCGCGCAGCATACACACCATCCACATAGACACCAACGCCCTGGTCTCCTGTTTCGGTCGGGTTATTTGTACCTACCCCGCGAATAAAAATTTTGATGTCTGACTGGTCTTCCTGACCCGAAACCACTAGATTGGGCACAAAGCCACTCAGGTCGGTCACATCAGAAATATCATTTTCTATCAATGCCTTTTGGTCAATTGCTGTAACAGCAATGGGGGTGTCCTGCAGCGAAGACTCTCTCCTAAGGGCAGTAACTATAACTTCCTCAACAACCCTGCTCTCATTATCTACAACTTGATTTGGATTTTGTGCGAATACGCCCTCGACACTGCATGCGAGCACGATGCCCACAGCGGCAGATAAGCGGTGTTTAGTAAACATACAATCCTTACCCCTTAAAGATGTTATATATAGTTATCGAAATCAAACATTTACTGGATTCAATCAACGTTGATCGTCCAAGCAAACCAGCGCTATGCCAGAAATAGATGTGTAAAGGTGGTAAGAGATCAGAGGCACTGAAAACGTAAAACCAACCAAAACATACATCATTACAATTACACTGCCTCAGCTGCAATATGTCGTCCTGATAGACGTAAATGTGGTTCGAATAGGGTCATAATGGCGTTCGGATGTATTCGAACCTCAGGAATTCTGGCGTTTAGAGAAACTTAACTGCAGGAACTGCAGAATACTGAAATAATTAATGACACAATCTAACTTGATGTATTAGCATCTTCACTATTTTCTTCGAGAAAGAAACCTGTTAAAGCGTAATTGAGGTTTATTACATGGGGACAACTAGATTTAAGGCTTCATTCACCTTTAGATCCATCATCAAATGAATACCGTTCTTTTCAACTTCCACGACTTGATACTCATCATTACTGCATTTGAATGCATACTGTTTGCTGCATTGATTGGCACTATTTCCCCCAAGAGTTTGAAAACACTGTTTTTTTTGGGATTCTTACTTTGCCACGCGCTTATTCCCATTCATGAACTGATTTTCTGGGGAGAGCGTTTTCGGATTTGGATGCTGGAAATCTCCCCAAACCTGTTTTTCCTGGGAAGCTACGCGTATTTTGTGGATGGCGTCCTCTTATTCTTATTTGTGAAAACGCTTGTTATCAAAGACTTCCGAATAGACCGAAGATCCCTTATTCATCTGCTGCCACTGTTAATCTATGCTCTTCATATGGCGTATTCGTTCTATAGCCTCAGTCACGACGAGAAGACAGCGTCTATCCAGACACAGCACATCGCCTATTCGGCTCCTTATCTATACTTTGACGCCATGGGTCGCTTTGTCCGGTTGTTCTATGCACTTGCCTGCATAATTATCATTTACCGATACACACAACAACTCAAACAGTCCTATGGCACTCTGCAGCATACAACCCTGATCTGGCTTAAAATGGTCGTCATTAGCATACTGGCCCTGTTTAGCTGGGATGCATCACTACTCGTGTTGAAGCTTTATTACTTACATATCGATGATTTTAATTTAGACCTACTGGAAATCGTTGGAACGAGCTCCTATCACCTGACGTTTCTCACACTCAACCTACTGATTTTTTTGAAACTTTCCATATTTCAGAATGTAGCACTCGTGGAAGAAATCAAGTACGACGACCGCCAGCAAGAGGAAGAAAGAGAAGGCGTAAACCCAGAATTAGTATCCCGAATAGAAAAAGTCATGCAGGAGACTAAAATCTACTGTAACGCCAGCCTTACACTTGACGACCTGTCTGCTGCGGTAAATATCACCCCCAGGAAGCTCTCTCAAATCATCAAAGCGCAATACCAGAAGAACTTTTATGAGTTCGTAAATACCTATCGTGTTGAAGAGGCAAAACGCTTGCTAAAGGCACCAGAATACCGAGATCGCACCATTATGGAGGTATACCTGGACGCAGGCTTCAATAGTAAATCAGTTTTCAACACATTTTTTAAAGAAGCGGAAAAAATGACCCCTTCGCAATACAAAAAATTAAACGCGAATTTTGGTTGAACCACTCAGTCTAGAGGGATTGAGAAGGTGGATTTGATCAGATTAAGCTTTTCGCTAAAATCAACATTAAACTGCGTGCACTCTCTATCCATTTCTCTCATCTTTTATCTATGTTGGCGAGGATCAATATAGGCTCCACGAGCTTCGCCTTCATACCAGCAGCAAGTAAAGACATTGTTTCCACGCTTTCGTTGAAAATGTTAATTGTTATTCAACAAGTTCTCTTTCAGTATCATTGTCAGCCTCAAGCTTGGCGATAGACTTTAAAAGATCTTTAGCGTTTTCAGGATATTTTAATAAGTATGTAGTTTCTCTCATGGCGTAATAATCTTCCAACGACATGATCACAACAGGATCATCATTTTTACGTTAAATTATTATTGATGCGTGATCGTTGCAGACATTTTTCATTGTACTTGCTAAATTTGCTCTAGCAGCAGTGTAGCTTATAGCATCCATATGTATTTCCGAAGTGTTCAAGTACATTTATTGGTACAGATTAGCTAAGGCCTCGGTAACTTTCACTTTTTGTTCGCTATTTTCCTTTTTTATTTGGATGTATCGTCCTAGTCAAAGTTCTTCTTTAGCTCCTTCAGTGGAAGAGGGTGCAGACTGGCTACCATCCTTTTAAAAGACGGCATCTTGGATGATTCAATTAGATCAATCGACACTGAGCCATTTGGATTAATCCAATAACCCTTAAGAATGCATAATTTTTTGGGTTTCTTGTGTGAGCCGAACAACAATCTATTAAATGCATTGTCCTTCATCTTAGCTGACTCCTTGACTGTATCCCGTCAACACTAGTTGGACTAAATTGGTCAATTGATTAAGAGAGGGTTTTGGTTCATCGTTTACTCGAAGAGGAAATGATGATAACTAAAAAATCCAGTGCTGAAAAAACTGTGCGTGACATTCGTCGTGCCACCCGCAAGCGTTATTCGTCCGAAGAAAAAATCCGCATCTGTATCCCGTCAACAATAAGGTGCTAGATGTTAATAGACGGATATAAAGTTCAGGCCCAAGTCCAGGGAGATGAAGTAAGAGTATCAGGCAAAAAACGCGACGACTTACAGGCGGTCATGGCGCTTATTCGCGCCGCGGACCTGGGGCAACCATTTCAGTTTAAGAATTTTCGCGATTAACGAACAGCTAAGCTGGATACAAATTTCATTGAGACACTGTTGACGCAGTGGCGAGTATTCTTGTCCGTATAACCTTCACCCGCGAAAACATGACCCAGATGTCCTCCGCAATTAGAGCAGAGAATCTCCGTGCGCCGACCATCGGCATCGGGCTCACGAGTAACCGCACCCGCTATTTCATCATCAAAACTAGGCCAACCGCAGTGGGACTGAAATTTATCTTCAGAGCGATAGAGCGGTGCCTCACACTGTCTGCACACATAGAGACCACCTTCAAAATGCTGGTCGTACTCGCCCGTAAATGGACGCTCTGTGCCCTTGTGTAAGATCACCTGCTGCTCGAATTCGGTCAATTTATTGCGTTTTTCTGTCATTTGTTATTCCAAGTTGTCAATGGGCGGATCGTTCAGTCCCTGCACAGCGTACCAGAGCTGCGTTATTCCAAATCGCACTGTCTCCAAAGCATCCAGTAAAGTCTCATCAGCCATGCCCTGACAATAACTGCGACCAAATAATTTTAAATAATCCATCAACGGGTGGCCAATATGGGCATATTCCCAGTCAATAAAATAGACCTCATCACCGTTGACTATCACATTCTCTCTGATCAGATCGTGATGAGCAATCACTGGGTGCCAAGGAGACTTATCCAGCAGCTGTGCCGCTTGGTGGATTTCCTCTAAACCGGGAAACCCATCTAGCTGGTCACTGTAGTCTTTGATGTAGTTTACGTAATTTATAGGCTCTACGTCTAAGATAATTTTCTGGATGTTGTCTAACTGAGACCTAATGGTGTATCGAATCGACGAGTCCTTCAACTGAGAAGCTGAGACAATGTCACCCGGGATAAACTCAGTGACCTGCACCTCGTCATCACTGTATAGAACCTTTGGAACATAGGGTAAATCAATCATCGCCGCCAGAAGCTTACGTTCACGATCTCGATCGATACCAAGAAAAGAGGAATTTTCACCGTTAATACGCACCACGACGGGGAATTTGCCACAATCAACCAGAAAGCTTTCATTGGTCAGGCCACCACTGAGAGGCACAATCTCTCGTGGAGGCTCAGACAGCCCGACACTGCCAAGTTTCCATTGGTGACGGCAGCCTATGGCATAATCAAGAAGACGTCTGGTTCTGCTTCGCATAATTTTTCAGCCAAGTCATATAGCCTAACACCGACAGCAGCAAATACAGGGAAAACATGGCAGCTGTCTGATCCAAATCTCGCTCTATGAACAGAAAAATCGAGATGGTATTGATGAGAATCCAATATAACCAATTTTCCAACACTTTTTTAGCCACCATAAAGGTCGCCAGTACACTGGCCCAGGTGGTGAATGAGTCGACAAAGGGTCGATGGGCGTTCGTATGCTCAGACAATAGGTAACCCGAGCCAAGAGACAGCAACAAAATAATGCAGACTATCTGCAGGTGACGAGATACAGGCCAACGCACAATCGTCACCCCCGCTTTCTGCTCACCCCCACGCCACCACAAAAACCAGCCATAGACAGCCATCCCCATGTAGTAAACATTCAAAGCGGATTCCATGTAAAGACTGACATCACCGAATATCCAGACGTAAAGCGCCGTGCTGAAAAACGCGCAATACCAACAGAGGCTGTTTTCGCGCATGGCCAACACAATGTAAGCAATCCCCAAGATCACTGCCAGTGTTTCTAGGTTTAAGCCGTCAATCATGCCGAGAACGCCTCATAGCCGGGGATTATTTTAACCACATAAACCGCCATATCGTAATCCTTATAGCAGGCCAATATTGTATCCTGCACAGCTGCCATGGCCCGAATATACTCACCTTGCACCACAGTGCTGGTGGGAAATGTGGTTATCTTTAAACCATCAAAACCATTGATTTTTTCAATAAAACCCTCAATCGGTGCAATAAAATCCTCTCGATTGGGGTACATACTGATATCGATGGTGACCTGGGTATCCGCAGTGCTCATTAAATCTCCTCACCGATTGTCTCAGTTAAACTGATAAGTACCGCTGATTCCAAAAACCCGCGGTTCACCCAGTTGATAATAGGGCTCCGTTTCGTAGAACTTTCGAGGGTCGTTGCCAAAACCACCAAAACCTCGCACGATAACTTCCTCATCCGTTAAATTTCGACCCCATAGAGACAACTGCCACTTCCCAACATCGTAGGTCAAACGAGTATTAAGGAGACGATAGGACTGAGAGCGCTCATCGTGGCTTGAGGACAGATAAAATGCATCCTTACCTTCTACTAACATCTGCCAACGAAGACTGTCGTTCAACCGCACTAGACTGCCCAGCGCAAACTGGTAGCTAGGCGCATGAGCTTGCTCTCTGGTATCGAGGGTCTCTGATAAAGGCGTGTCATATTCGCTGGAGAGCAACCCGAGGGATCCGTAAACCATGAGATTTTCTGCAATCGTCCAATCAAATTCAACTTCGAGTCCCCTGTTATACCCCTCAGCGGAATTACCAAAATAGTCGATAAAATCACTGGCGTTACTGTCGTCTCTAGATTGCACCAGAGACTGTTTTATTTGAATATCCGCGCGCCGCTGATAGAAGGCCGACACCTGGGTCTGCAGCCGATTATTTAGCCAATTTCCCTTGATTCCCAGCTCGACATTCCACATGGTTTCAGTATCAAAGTCACGGTCCTCGGGCGCCAGAGCGGGGTCAGAATTTACACCTCCCGCTTTGTAGCCACGAGATAACAAGGCATAAATCATGCTACTTTGGTCTGGTTTATACTGCACCGCCAAGCGGCCACCCACAAGGTTTTCATCAACACGGTGAACCACCCCATCGGAGTCATTGTAACCGGCGTCCCGGCGCTCAAACCGCAAACCAGTCACCAATGTGGTTCGATCTGTCAAAGACAATTCAAACTGTCCGTAAACAGCTCGATTGCTGGTGTCAAAATCACTGCCAAAATCACGGGTATTATAGGTGTACTGACGCAATAGCTGTTCATCCTGATCACGGGCATAAACACCCGCCACCCAGTCCAGTTGTGCCGTTAAAAACTCTATAGGTTGACTAGAAACTAATTTTATATCGATGACACGATTATCACTATCTCGCAGATAGTTGTCCTTGGAGCTGTAGGCCCAGCCATCGCAAGGGAGTCCCGAACAGATTTCGGGGAAAGCCCAATCCTCGTCATAGCCGTACTCCATATCGCTGTCCACAGTACTGAATAAGGTTTGGACATCAAACCTCTCAGTGGCCTGCCAATCTCCACTCAAGGCGACGGCAGACGACCTTTGGCGGTCGTGACCAGGCTCGTCAGATAAGGTCATGCGAGTATTATCCAGTGAAAAACCGTCATATCCGTTATCCGTATCGACATGGAAAAGAGACAGCTTGATCTTGAGCTTCTCGTCAGGAGACCAGTGGAAGATGGTTCTCAAACTCAACTCGTCAATATTATCCGTATCCTCCCGATCTAAAAAATCGTTCTCTATATAGCCGTCACTGCTGTGCTTTTGAAGGGCCACTCTATAATCGAGCTCAGGGTTTAGTTGTCCTCCCATAGCCGCTGATACCGTGTTGGTGTTATAGCTTCCAGTTGCCAATAAAAGCTTGTTGGCCGCTCTATCGCCCGGCTGATTGGATCTCAGATTGATCAGGCCAGCCAATGCATTAGCACCGTACAGGGTTCCCTGAGGACCACGCAGGATTTCCACTTGCTTTGTGTCCATGGTGGTGGCCGCACCAGCGACGCCAGATAAATCAATTCCGTCAATCAGAATGCCCACAGAAGGGTTTAAGGGCTGAATAAATTGACTGCGCTCACCAATACCTCTTATCTGTATGAATCGCCCTCTTGAAGCACCACTAGAAAAATTGACGTTGGGTACAATATTTAAAAGCTGTTCCAGATGCCTGGCCTCACGGGCTGCTATGACGTCGGCATCCACTACCGAGAGACTCGTGGCGATATCGAGCAGAGCTGTGTCTCGAAACTCAGCGGTGACAATGATTTCATCAATGGAATCATCGGCCGAAAGATGGGTGCCAGCGAGGATTAAAAGCATGGCGAAGAAACCCCGCAAACGGTAACGGCAATGACAAAATGGATTTATAATATGGTTCATAAAGAGCCTCAGTAACAAACAATGAGTGTTAAGGAGACCCGGAGTAAAGAGACGGAGTACAGGTTGAAAATCCTATTCCTACGCCGGCATAATCCGGATCAGGTTCAAAGGGTGCTTCTCAGGTCCAACACACTTGAACCGCCCCTTAGGAGAGGTGGATAATATCATGAGTCTGCACAATAAAAAAACGCGCAACCGCTAAAACAATCAAAAAACATTTATGTTATGTTGTGAACCACCACTAGTTAATTGAGATTGAAACATGCACAAAACTATCTATCGCGTGTTTATTATATGCTGCTTGATCACTATTGCTGGCTGCGACGGTGACACCACCACAGCCGGCTCAACGAAAAATCCAGTGATGAGTTCGGAGAAGATTACCACTTTCTTAGACCGACTCTACATGGAGAAGATTCAACAGAGTCCCCAATCCATGACTTATCTTGGTATGCGCGACCGCTATGGTGAATGGGATGACATTTCTGATCAGGCTCAGGATAAGCGTCTTGAAATGACAAAACAGCATTTGACGCTAGTTAGCGCCTTGGATTTATCCAATGCTGACGAGAACAGCAAGCTCAGTGTGAAGATGTTTATCGAACAAGCAAACCAAACTATAAAAGCTGATCGATGGCGCTACCACAGCTATCCCGTCAGTCAAATGCGTGGTATCCACAGCATGATACCTTCGTTCTTAATAAATCAGCACTTAATTACCAACAGAGAGGACGCTCAAGCCTATATTCAGCGAATAGTCAATGCTTCGACGCTACTTGAGCAGTTGGTTATACAGCTGCGAGCACGCAATCGGAAAGGCATTTTGCCGCCAACGTTTGTATATCCACTGGTGATGGATGCGATCAATAATATTATTTCAGGCGCGCCCTTTGAAGCCGGCCCCGACAGTGTCATTCTGGCCGACTTTAGGCAAAAAGTGGATGCATTGGAAATTGAGGAATCTCAAAAACAACAACTGGTGGCGGTTGCTAAAGCGGCTCTTGAGGATTACTTGGGTGCTGGTTATCGGATGCTCTTCAACTATTTAGATAGAGAGCAAATCAAAGCCACCAGTGATCATGGTGTATGGAAGTTTCCCGATGGAGAGGAATTCTACAATTTTGCGTTGAGGAAAACCACCACCACGGATATGACCGCCGATGAGATTCATCAACTCGGATTGAAGGAAGTTTCAAGAATACAGTCACAGATGCGTAAGATTAAGCGTCGGGTTAAATTTGACGGAACATTACGAGAATTCTTTGATTTCATGCGCGAAGATCCGCGATTTTACTATCCCGATACAGCGGCAGGTAAACAAGCTTATCTCGATGACGCAACCGCTCTGATCGATAACATGAAAAGCCGTCTGGGCGAACTATTTATCAACAAACCAAAGGCAGACCTGATTGTCAAAGCAGTGGAGCCATTCCGCGAGGCCTCGGCAGGACAAGCTTTCTATCAACGTCCCGCTCCCGACGGAAGTAGACCGGGAATATACTTCGCCAACCTTTACAAAATGCGCGATATGTCCAAGTACAACATGGAGGCTCTAGCCTATCACGAAGGCATCCCTGGACATCATATGCAATTATCTATCGCACAGGAATTAGAAAACATTCCAAAGTTTCGTCTCTATGGGGGTTACACGGTGTTTAGTGAGGGATGGGGGCTCTACTCTGAGGCATTACCTAAGGAGATTGGTTTATTTGCTGACCCCTATTCGGATTTTGGCCGTCTCTCAGGAGAACTCTACCGCGCCTGTCGTCTGGTGGTAGACACAGGAATCCATGCTAAAAAATGGACAAGGGAAGAAGCCATAGACTATATGAATCGAAACGTGCCACATTCTGAAAATTATAATACTCGACAAATTGAACGTTACATCGTCATGCCTGCGCAGGCAACCGCATACAAAATTGGTATGATCAAGATCCAAGAACTACGCAGATTAGCCAAACAAGAATTAGGAAGCCGCTTCGACATCAGAAAATTTCATGATGTGGTGTTGAAAAACGGCTCAGTGTCTCTGCCAATACTGGAGGACAACGTCAATTCATGGATAGCGTCGCAGCAACAATAAGTCAACGCGTAGGCCAAATCTCTCACCAATAGTGTCGCCCGATGTCAATCGTGTTGGGTATCTGGCCATTACCGTCTTAAATAGATACATGTCTTTACGCTGAGTCAGCGAGTGTTAGGTTGATCCATGAATTAGACCGTCAGTGCCAATATTCGGCTTACCTCTGCCAATGATCGCCCCGATTGTTGGCTGAGATGATTAAACACCCCCTGCACTAGGTGCAGATCTCGCTGGGAATTAATACTAAACTTGTCGATAAATCCATGATTGATCAGTGCGTCAGTCACATCTTTAGTCATAAGAAAAGTATCCTTTCCCATACTCCGCAACATCATAGGCCCACTGTTGCCACCCAATCGGCAGCCCCGTTTCTTCAGCTCCAACCACAAACCAACGATATTATCTGGGGGCCATTGAGCGATGAAGGAAGCAAAGCTGCCATCACTGCGTTGTCGATCCAACACTAAAACAGCATTGTGTCTGACCGCAACAATCTTGGTAAAGTTACGGACAATCGCCGTATCCTGAGCCAATTCTTCAAGGCGTTCATCACTAAAATGCGCCACAGCAAGGGGGTTAAATTGAGCAAAAGCAGCCTCAAAGCCTGGCCACTTGTTATCAATCACACGCCAAACAAAACCGGCACGAAAAATACATCTTGTCATCATAGATAGGTAGCGGTCGTCTCCAATTGTCTCCAATTGGGCGGCGCTTTTAGCTCTCGGAAGACTAGCTTCCAGTAGTTCTTCTGAACCTATGTTTCGAACAGCCAACTCAAAGAGCTTTTGAAAAGATGTCACCTACAGACTCCAAAAAATTAAACTACCAAATTCCAATAATTTGACCGAGAAATCTCAGTGCGAAAATCGCCAATATCATACCGAATAAGAGATTCATCCAACGACCATTGCGATTAAAGAACTCGGTGGATGTCGAGCCGGTCACAAGGGTAGCGATAAAAAGATACCAAAGAACATCAACAACACCAGCCACAACTGCCAAGCCAAGCTTTTCCCCTATACCACTCTCAACGCGGACAAACTGACTAAATAATGCTGTAAAAAAAACCATTATTTTAGGACTGATCAAGGCAATTAAAAGACCATCTCTAAAAGCATGCCAGTGTGAAGTCATCGCCACAACATTATCAATATTCTCTTCAGCAGTATCAGTCAATCTAATTAACTTGAATGCCAAGTACAGTAAAAAAAGGCAGCCCAAGGCTTGCACCACATCAAACAGTGCTTGATTCTGCTGTATTAAAACCGACAACCCCACTGCGGTAATCAGGGCATAAAACCCTATCCCTATCCCATGACTGACAGCAGCGATGTAGCCAGCTCTGCGTCCACTTGCTATCGAGTGGCGCATTACCACCGCTAAACTTGGTCCGGGTGACATCGCTCCTAAAGAGCAAACCAGAACAACGCTCAACCAAAAACTCAAATCATCGTGGAAGAAATTCATAACGGTGTTATACAGGAATAACTCAGTATTAAGAAGAGGAAGTTGATTACACAGAATCAGCTGCGCAGATAAATCCTATTACGATTACTTTGTATCAACCGACGGTCTACAGCAGGTTCGTGATGATTTTATTGACTAGCTTTTCTCTCTGCGCTGGGTTCAGAGCCTCAACTTGTTTATAGATTGATTCAACAGGTTCCACCGTATTAAGGCGATATTTTTCAACTGAAGTTTTTCCTACTTCAAGCTTGGAGTGGCTAGATTCTTCCGCACACGCAGAACCATAGAGAAGTTCTGGAGAAACGTTAAAACAATTGGCCAACTTGACCACAGACTCACGTCTAGGGTCTCGCGTTACTCGGACCAAAATCCGATTAATGGTGGGTTGCGGAACTCCGGAGGCCCTCGACAAACTACTCTGTGTAAATTCTTTCTCCCTCATTAGCTGAGCTAGCCGATTTGCAATATCTAAATCTATAACCACAGTCTCCAACACACAAAGCATTCTATTCTCTTAAGAATAGACCAGCGAAAAAATCTATGAAGATATTATCGAGCAATCGCAACATATGACTATGATTACAAATCTTAACAGCAAAAAATTCGAGATTTTAGCTAACGAGCGCGTTTAGTCACTCACTAAACACTCTAAACTAAAGATTATCTATCAGCTGATCAGGATAGTCAGTAATGATGCCATCCACGCCCATCGCCTTTAAATTGACCATGCTCTCGATATCATTAATGGTCCAAGCTTCGACACGCAAGTTTAATCGCTGGGCAAGTGCGATCAGATCTGGCGTTATAATGTCCATACCATTAAAGCTCTGAGGTACTTGCATGGCATAGCCTGAAGAGGAAAAAAAATGTCCCAAGTGCAGGCGTTGTAGTAGCGAAAGTAATAACAACTCATTTTTTCCCAGTGATGTGGGCACATTGGGACAGTGTTTGCGGAAGTGTTTAAGCACCGAGGTATGAAAGGAGCCAACCAATACCTGATGCTCGAGTTTATGCTCTTTCACTAGGGTACATAGTGTATCAGCTGCAGTGGTATTCGTTGGCTTTAACTCGATCAAAAATCGTTGATCGGGCAGTCGCTCAAATAATGACGCTAGACTCGGAATCTTCAATGGGCGATCAAATGTAGCCTCTGGGAAATCCACTTCATGGAATCCTGCGTTAAAGGATCCTATCTGTTCAAAGGTCAAGTCAGCGATCAAACCGGTTCCATCCGAGGTAGTATCCACGAGATCGTCATGTCGCACCACCAACACATTGTCTGCGGTTAGGTGAAGGTCAATTTCAATGACGTCCGACCCTATATTTACCGCATTTACCGCGGCTTCAATCGTATTCCCAGGAACTAACCCACGCCCGCCTCGGTGCGCGATGACAGTAAAGCTTTGATCTTTGTAGTAGGGAATATCATCAACCGGATCCACACCAGGTGATAACAACGCTATAAAATAGATAAGCGACAACACTAACACTGAATAAAAAGTTTTTTTCATCTGCAGACACCAAAACTTATCAAGCGCAACTACCCATATCGGATTAACGATGTAACCGCTGGTGAATGAGATCCTCCACCACAGAGGGATCTGCTAGCGTTGATGTATCCCCGAGGTTATCCAATTCGTTAGCAGCAATTTTTCTCAAGATACGGCGCATAATTTTCCCTGATCGGGTTTTAGGCAATCCCGGAGCCCATTGAATAAGGTCTGGTTTAGCAATAGGTCCTATCTCCTTTGCGCACAGAGCGATGAGCTCGGCTCGAAGTTGGTCGCTGGGCTCCACTCCGGCCATAGGGGTCACATAACAATAGATGCCCTGCCCCTTCACCTCATGAGGATAGCCCACAACCGCCGCTTCAGAGATCTGCGTATGAAGCACTAGCGCACTCTCCACCTCGGCGGTACCCATACGGTGACCGGAGACATTTAGTACATCGTCAACACGACCTGTGATCCAATAATCACCGTCGCTGTCTCGCCGCGCGCCATCACCGGTAAAATAGTAACCAGGATAGGCACTAAAGTAAGTATCAATACAACGCTGATGATCACCATAAACTGAGCGAATTTGACTGGGCCAAGATGCCTTAATCATTAACAACCCCTCGCCCTCACCTTCAATTTCAACGCCCTCAGCATCCAATAGAACCGGCTGTACACCAAAAAAAGGTTGCGAAGCAGAACCGGGTTTAAGTGCATTGGCGCCGGGCAGGGGCGTCAACATATGACCGCCGGTTTCGGTTTGCCACCAGGTATCCACAATCGGGCAACGAGCCTCGCCAACCCTGTGGTAATACCACTCCCATGCCTCTGGATTGATAGGTTCACCCACGGTACCCAGTAGCTTCAGCGATTTTCTTGATGTATTGGCAACAAATTCATCGCCCGCTCCCATTAAGGCACGGATAGCAGTGGGCGCAGTGTAAAATTGATTGACCTGATGCTTGTCAACCACTTGCCAAAATCGCGATGCATCAGGATACGTGGGCACACCCTCAAACATCAGTGAAATTCCACCGTTACATAAGGGCCCGTAGATAATGTAGCTATGTCCTGTGACCCATCCCACATCGGCAGTACACCAGTAAACATCTCCGTCTTTATAGTCAAAGGTGTACTTATGACTCATCGCCGCGACCAATAAATAACCCGCAGTAGTGTGCATAACACCCTTGGGTTTACCCGTTGAGCCCGACGTATAAAGAATAAACAACGGATCCTCTGAATCCATTGACTCTGGCGGACAAACAGAGCTGACATCTTGGATAGCTTGGTGATGCCATATATCTCTGGATTCAACCCAATTAATGGCACCCGATGTTCTTTGAATCACCAGACATGTGTGCACATTGGGACACTGATTTAACGCTTCATCAACATTGCTTTTCAGTGGTACCACCTTCCCCCCGCGATACCCCTCGTCAGCGGTAACTACCAAACGGCAGTCGGAGTCGAGTATACGATCTTTCAGTGCCTCCGGTGAAAAGCCACCAAATACGACCGAATGAATCGCCCCAATTCGAGCACAAGCCAACATGGCATAGGCTGCCTCGGGGATCATGGGCATGTAGATACAAATTGGATCCCCCTTTTTCACTCCCCGATCACGAAGCACATTGGCCATCTTGGCTACCTCATCGTGCAACTCCTGATAGCTAATCCTTTTATCTTCAGTGGGGTCATCACCCTCCCATATAATCGCAGTTTGATTAGCTCGATGAGGGAGGTGTCGATCGATACAATTTACCGTGACATTAAGTTTGGCGTCCTTAAACCATACCGCTTCACCCTTGGAGAAATCGCTGTGGCAAACCTCTGTCCAAGGTGATTCCCAAGACAGAAACTCCGAAGCCTGCTGAGCCCAAAACTGATCTGGCTTATCAATCGACTGTTGATACATTCGTCGATATTTATTTTGATCGATCCATGCACTTTGTGACCAAATATCAGTGACATCATAAGAGATTGAATCTGCCATGGTGATTACCTTTTATCGATTAGTTTTTACAACTTTGCGGCACTGTAGACTTGAGTGTAGTGATTAACGAATTGACGCTCAAGTCTGACTAGGCGAAATGGCACTGATTACAAAGAATTGGCGTCGTTGGCAGTTGTATCAGCAAAACTACCTCTCAGAAACACGAGCTGATAACGTTAGACAGACTTTTTACTCAATCGAGTAGGCTTTAAGCTATTTTTGATTTTTTCCAAGTGGGGCAAGAAGTCAAATCCCCGGCGCAAAGTAAACCCAGTCGCCAACACATCCAGTATCACTAAATGACAGATGCGAGACGTCATCGCCATGTACTCATCAGTATTTTCCGGCACGTTTACCTCTAGCGAAATGGAACTTATTTTAGCCAGAGGAGAATCGGGTGATGTCAACGCAACAACAGTTCCCCCATTACCCAGTGCAAGCCCCGCAATATCAACAATTTCTTTGGTTCTTCCTGTGTGGGAAATAACAAAAAATACATCGTCGGGGCCAGCGGTGGATGCAAGCATTCTCATCATAAGGACATCGTCATGAAAGGATACCGGTAAGTTGAATCGGAAAAATTTGTTTTCTGCATCCCTGGCAACCGAACCCGAGGTACCTAAGCCAAAAAAATAAATCCTTTTGGCTTGTATCAATTGGTCAACAACATTATTAATAACCTCATGACTGATGCTGTCCCTCACCCGAGCCAAATCGTTGATTGTGCTATCAAAAATCTTCGGTGTGTAATGCTCAACACCGTCATCTGCATCAACATTTCGATTAACAAAGCGGACACCAGCCACCAGAGATTTCGCTAGTTTAATCTTAAAGTCGGGAAAACCAGCCGTCTTAAATCGCTTACAAAACCTATTGACACTAGGCTCACTCACGTCGGCTTTCTTAGCCAAACTGGCAATACTTGACTGAGTCGCAGCTTCAGGATCATCCAGAATGGCAAGGGCCACCTTTGTCTCGGATTTGTTTAACGCCGACAGCGACTGGGTGATCCTGTCGAGTAGATTTTGGTAGTCCAAATGTATCTCCCTCTATTGCAGAGCTCCGATGCCAAAGCTCCTGCATGTCTAAAAACCATTCCCTGACAGTTTATCTTCAAAAAGGCGCTACTGGTAGTTTTACAGTAAGCAAAAATACCACCCCAAAATGTAATAAAATGACGAAATATTTGATAAAAAAGACAAATAATCGTATAGTTTACGTAAGTTTACTACATTATGGGTGGCCAAATGTACAAAATAGCAATCAACGGCTTCGGTCGCATTGGACGTAACATACTCAGAGCACTCTACGAGCGACCAGAACTGCGACAGAAAATACAGGTAGTCGCAGTCAATGATCTCGGCGATTCCAGCGTAAATGGACACCTATTAAGTTTTGACACTGTCCATGGTCGTTTTAACCAAGTGGTTGAAACTGACAACCATGCGATTTACATCAATGGCGAAAAAATCCGTTGGTTCAGTGAGCGAGATCCCTCAAATCTGCCATGGGGCGAGATGGATATAGATCTGGTATGTGAATGCACCGGTTTTTTTACCACTAGGGAAAAAGCCAACCTGCATATCCTTGCGGGTGCTAAAAAAGTCATTATCTCGGCTCCAGGTAAGGATGTTGACGCTACAGTAGTTTATGGGATTAACGATCATTTTTTGACGAGGGACCATCAGATCATCTCCAATGCGTCCTGCACAACTAACTGTTTAGCCCCGCTAGTTAAACCACTGTATGAACAATTGGGCTTGGAGTCAGGCTATATGACTACTGTTCATGCTTATACTAACGATCAGCAGCTTACCGACGCATATCATCCTGACGTTTACAGAGCTCGCTCTGCCACACACTCGATGATACCGACCAAAACTGGTGCTGCATCTGCAATAGCAGAAGTGATACCGGCGCTGAAGGGAAAACTCGATGGTATGGCGGTCAGAGTGCCCACCATAAATGTCTCTCTAGTAGATTTGACCTTCAACGCTGGAAGGGAAACGACTATTCAAGAGGTCAATCAAATCATTAGACAAGCGGCAGAGAACGAATTGCATGACATATTGAGTTATTGCGACAAGCCTCTGGTGTCGGCTGACTACAACCACATTCCATTCTCGAGCAACTTTGACGCACTTCAGACTAAAGTTAACGGCTCATTAGTCAAGGTAATGGCTTGGTATGACAATGAATGGGGGTTCTGTAACCGCATGCTCGATAACACCATGGCATTGCTCGGCGCTGACCAAACCGAAAAAACCGTGTTGTTGACTGAAAATAATGCAGAAAGCTCAAGGACACAACAAATTTTCTAGGTTAGGCCATACCGGTTAACCTACTAAGCCGTCTCTTCCCAGGCCACGGAAGGCCTATCTTAATGTAACGACAACTACTTCGCCCAGAAAATTTGTACCGGCACCCGCGACTGTTGTAGCACAGCACGAACCGGCAATTCTTTAATGTCATCACCATTCAGCACCTGATTGAGGACCTCGAGTTTGTTGTCACCACTGAGATGCAGAATAACTTTCTGACTATTAAGGAGACGTGGTAGCGTCATACTCATTCTCTCGTGGGGAGCCTCCAGAGGTTGGACAGACAAACAGGTATCGCCTGATGTCATGTCTAACCCCGCTTCCAAGGTGGTTGAACCTGGAAAAAGCGAGGCCGTGTGGCCGTCGTCACCCATGCCCAGAATGACAACACTAAATCTTCCCTCGGCAAGCAGTTTTGGATGCAATTCTTTGACGCCTTCAGCAGCAGTTACAGCAGCATTTTTTAACGGCAAGAACTGTGCCTTGCAGGCCGCGTTAATAATCAGATTTTCCCGGACTAATTTTTCATTACTCGCTTCATGATCAGCATTAACCCAACGCTCATCAGCTAAGGTGATAGTAACCTTTTCCCAATTCAGCGCCTGCTGAGAGAGCAACTGAAAAAAACCTTTGGGCGTGCGACCGCCAGACACAACCAGCGTCGCCATACCTCTGAGATTGAGATCAGCGGTAAGCGCTTGGACGACATTTTCAACCAGGGCGACGTCGAGAACAGAGGTATTGTCAAATTTTACTAGTTCCATTCTATCCCTCGTACCAGCTACGGTCGTCACTTTCAATTAACAACTCGGCCTTGGATGGACCCCAGGAGCCAGCACTGTATGATTTAGTGGGCACTTTTTTCGCTCTCCATGATTCCAACAAACGATCACACCAAGCCCATGAAGCCTCTATCTCCTCTCGACTAACAAACAACCACTGATCGCCATTGATAACCTCAAGAAAAAGGCGTTCGTAGGCATCGGCAATTCTGGAGTCACCGGTGGAGTCAAAAAAGTCGAGGTTAAGTGAGTGTTTTTCAGTGGCTAACCGCTCTTTAAGGCTCTGCTTTTTAGATACCATCTCCAACTGAATACCTTCGTTCGGTTGGAGTCGAATGATCAACTTGTTGTTTGCCTCACCATCGGTTTCTGGAAACAGTGAATGGGGATTGTCTTTGTAGACGATCACCACCGTGGTTACCTTATCTTGCATACGTTTCCCGGTACGCAGGTAGAAAGGCACCCCCGCCCAACGCCAGTTATCAATGTTTACCTTGACCGCCACATAAGTCTCATTGTTGCTGCTGTCGGATTCACAACCTTCTTCCTGCATGTAACCCACCACAGGAACACCCGATATCCAACCAGCCGAATACTGTCCACGCACAGCGAGATCTTCAACTTTATCTTCACAAATAGGGCGCAGTGCGCGCAGTAACTTTACTTTTTCGGCTCGGATCTCGTCAGCCTGTAGGGAGCTCGGCGGCTCCATTGCCACCATGCACAACAGTTGCAGCAGATGATTTTGCACCATATCTCTCAGCTGACCAACTTTGTCATAGTAAGACCAACGGCCTTCAATGCCCACCGTCTCCGCTGCAGTAATCTGAACATGGTCAATACAGCTATTGTCCCACTGAGAGTTGATCATTCGATTGGCAAAACGCAGTGCCAACAAATTTTGCACAGTCTCCTTGCCCAAATAATGGTCGATACGATATATATTGCGCTCAGAAAAATACTCACCGACAGCACCATTAACCTCTTCGGAACTTTTCAAATCGTGGCCAATAGGTTTCTCCAAGACGATTCGGGATGAAGGACTGACACAACCTGAGTCATTCAAATGCTTGGCTATAGGTCCAAAAAGACTTGGTGGTGTGGCGAGATAATAGATCATGGTACGCTTATCCACGAGCCATTCGCGGAGTGCGGCGAATTCTTTCTTCTGCGAAAAATCCACCTTGATATAATGTAAACGACGACTGAAACGCGCCCAGTCTTTTTCGTCCCAGTTTTCAGCACCAACACTCTCTTGCAATAGCTCACCTGTCTGTTGAATATAGGCTATCGAGTCAATCGCCTCACGAGCAATCCCCGCGATGCGGGTACTGGACGCCAATAAACCCGCCTTATCCAGATGATAAAGTGCCGGCATTAACTTACGTCGAGCGAGATCTCCCCGAGCGCCAAAAATCACTAAGTCTATATTGCTACTCATAACCATCCTCGACTAATTATTGATACCGTCTCAAGCACTTTTCGTACAAAATGCCACTGCCTGACTTGCCAATTGCTCTATCTCAGACCAACGCCGCTCTCTCACTAAATGTGCCGCCGTGATCCATGATCCTCCCACAGACAAGACATTGTCCAGTGCCAAGTAATCTTTCACATTATGCAGACCGATGCCACCCGTCGCACAAAACTCAGCCTCTGAAAAAGGCCCCTGGAGAGCTTTTAGCAAACCAATACCCCCAACTGCTTCAGCAGGGAAAAACTTAAACTGCTGAAAACCCGCCTCCATTGCTGTCATCAGCTCACTGGCAGATGAAACACCCGGTAAATAGGGCACATCAGATTGAGCCGCTGTCTTGAGCAACTCATGAGTGGACCCAGGCGACACCACAAACTGACAACCGATATCCACCGATAACTGAAACTGGTCAGCTGTACACACAGTTCCCGAACCCACCACAGCCTCCGGCACATGCTGGATAATCTGCTTGATACCCTCTACCGCCGCCTCGGTTCGCAAAGTCACCTCAAGAATGGGTAAGCCTCCAGAAACCATGGCCTGCGCCAGTGGCACGGCATCGGCCACATTGTCGATAACCACCACCGGAATAATTGGATTGGCCAACAAAAAATCACGCATTTTTTCTACTACTCCCTGATTAATTTCTTTGCTGCACCCAGTAAGCCAAGGTTTTCTCGCATAACGATAAATACTGGAATAGGCTGTAAGTAGCTGACAAAGCGACCTTTATCTTCAAATTTTCGTCTAAATCCACTGCTGAGAAAAAAAGATTGAAAACGTGGAATAACACCACCTGCAATATAGACTCCGCCTCTGGCACCCATGGTTAAAGCCAAGTTACCAGCAGCTGACCCCATTCCTTCACAGAACATATTCAACGTCTCCACGGCCTTTTCATCCTGACCCGCCAGTGCTGCACTGACAATGTCTGCAGGGGTAGAAAAAACTCTCGCGCAATCATCGAGTTTGCACAGCGCGGAATAGATATTGAGAATACCCTTTCCTGACAATAAACGCTCCAGAGAAACACGACCAAATTCAGCTCGCAAACAATCTACTACAGCGCTCTGCTGATCATTGATCGGCGCGTAGTCAGCATGACCACCCTCCGTATCCAACACCTGATAACCATTTTCGAACGGCACCAACCCTGCAACACCTAGCCCAGTGCCGGCACCTAGAATACCGATGGCTTTTCTCTCTACCGGCGCATCACCTCCCACCTGAACAAGATCTGAATCATCCAATTCAGTAATACCGTGAGCCACCGCTTCAAAGTCGTTGATAACGATCAACTCATCACAGCCGAGCAAACTCTTTAAATCAGTTTTGCTAAACCGCCAATGACTATTAGTGAATGCTATGGTCTCAGTATCTGCTGGACAGGCCACCGCCAAACAGGCTCTTTGTGGCGCTGAATGCCAACCTGTAGCGGTGGCTATCTCATCCAACAAGATGGAGATTAAATTCTCAAATTGCGGATATTCATCGACGGAGTGAAAAAACTGGAAACTAGTTTCTTGCTCACCATCGAGCATAGCGGCAAAGCGTGCATTGGTGCCACCGATATCGGCGACTAAGTTCCACACTTGACTCATTGCCTAGACTCCAGCAAATAAAAATGATGCGCCCTGTTCAGCATTGCTTATGTTTGCTCTGTTCACGGCAAATAACTCTCTACCACAGCCCTTTTCACCAGCATTTGGCCTTGTCACTGATTCACGGGTATTTAGAGTATCGGTATCGACTAAACAGGAAAGCTCTCCACTGATTGCATCAACACGCAAAAGATCACCCTCCTGAATTTTAGCCAGCAATCCACCATCTGCCGCCTCAGGTACCAGATGAATCGCCGCGGGTACTTTACCAGAAGCGCCAGACATACGTCCATCAGTGACCAGCGCAACTTTAAAACCTTTGTCTTGCAGAATACCAAGGAAGGGTGTCAATTTATGTAACTCTGGCATACCGAGAGCTTTGGGGCCCTGAAATCGAACCACAATCACACAATCTCTGTCTAGTGCTCCAGATTTGAATAGCGGTTCCAACTTGTCTTGATTATCAATCACTACAGCGGGCGCTTCAACGACCTGGTGCTCCTCGGCAACAGCTGACACCTTAATCACGCCTCGACCCAAGTTTCCAGTCAACAAGCGAATCCCTCCCTCACTAGAGAAGGACGAATCTACTGTAGTCAAAACGTCCTTATCCAAGGGCTGGTGTGGCGATTCGCGCCAACAAATTTTGCCCTCATCGACGTATGATTCCTGCGTGAAACTCGCAAAATTGTCGCCCCAAGCGGTTTTCGCATCGTCGTGCATTAAGCCGGCATCGAGCAACTGTCGGAACAGACAACTGGTGCCTCCAGCCGCGTGAAAATGATTAACATCGGCCTGCCCATTAGGATAGACCTTGGCCAATAATGGTATAGCTGCAGACAAATCTGAGATATCGTCCCAATTGATTACAATCCCTGCAGCTCGGGCAATTGCCACTAAATGCATGGTGTGATTGGTGGATCCACCAGAAGCCAACAGCGCCACAGTGGCATTGACTATAGATTTGGCATCTACCACTGAGCCCACCGGGCGGTAATCATTGCCGAGAGCCGTAATACGAGCCAATTGGTGGCAGGCCTCTACCGTCAACTTCTCTCGCATTGGATCACTGGGGTTCACAAAAGAGCTCCCGGGCAACTGCAAGCCAAGCGCTTCCAACAATACTTGATTACTGTTAGCCGTCCCGTAAAAAGTACAGGTACCAGCGCTGTGATAGGAATCTGACTCCGCTTGCAGCAATTCCTCTCGCCCTATTTTACCCTCAGCAAAAAGCTGCCTAATACGCTGCTTTTCTTTGTTCTTAAGCCCAGATTCCATTGGCCCAGCAGGAACAAACAACGCTGGAAGATAACCAAAGCTCAGCACCCCTATCAGTAACCCAGGCACGATCTTATCGCAAATTCCCAGGGCTAAAACACCATCGAACATCTGGTGGGAAAGGCCAACAGCGGTGCACTGTGCAATAAGATCCCGGCTCAACAGGCTGAGCTCCATTCCATCCTGACCCTGAGTAACACCGTCACACATCGCCGGCACACCGCCAGCCACTTGAGCGGTGCAACCCATTTCTCTCATGGCTTGTTTAATGATATTCGGATATTCAGCATAGGGCTGATGGGCGGAAAGCATGTCATTGTAAGCGGTGACAATAGCCATGTTGCCAGCTTCCATCATTCTCAAACTGTTCTTATCTCCCTCTTCGCAAGCAGCAAATCCGTGAGCTAGATTGCCACAGCTCAGCTTGCCTCGCTCCGGTCGATTACTGTGGTCTTCAGCGATTTGAGATAAATAATCCGCGCGTAACCTATCACTGCGCTTTATAATACGCCGGGTAACTAAATCAACAGAATGATGAATGTTTGCCATAATGACTCCGCCTAGATGAGGTGATATTGTAACTAAATTACGTTTTACAGTAAAATTTTCATGAATTATTGAGTTAATTTCGTAATTTTATTACATATTGTAATTAAAAAACCTGTTTTTTCGTCTTTATCTCATTCAACACTAAATAGACCACACACCAAATAACACGTTCAAAGCACAAAGGATTAACCCAACAATGAAGAGTTTTCAATCTGACCCTACCAATTATCCTGTTTGGCAAGCACTGACAGCGCTGGCAAAAGTCGCAGAAAGTACGACTATCTCCGGGCTGTTTGAGGCCGATACAGAGCGCTTCACTACCATGTCAGTGCAAGCTGGAGAACTTTTCTTAGATTTTTCAAAAAATCACGTCAGTGCAGAAGTTTGGCAAAGTCTCATAACATTGGCAGATGTGGCTGGTGTGTCCGCTCATCGGGATGCAATGTTTGCTGGCGATAAGATCAATCGAACTGAAAATCGTGCGGTGCTGCACTCCGCATTGCGTGGCAAATTAGAAGATAGTCTAGGTGATGATGCTCGGGAACGCAGCTTAAGCATTGTAAGCCAACTGCAACAGATGGAAAAACTGAGCAGTTCCATCCGTGATGGCAATTGGTGTGGGAGCTCTGGCAAGTCTATTACCGATGTGCTGAATATAGGAATTGGTGGGTCGGACTTGGGGCCAAAGCTGGCCTGCGCCGCGCTGGAAGAATTCAGTCACCCTTCCATTAATTTGCACTTTATTGCCAACGTCGATGGTGCAGAGATACTCACCACGCTTGCTGAGCTCAATCCAGAAACCACGTTGATCACCATCGCCAGTAAAACGTTCACCACACAAGAGACCTTGCTGAATGCCAAGACCGCATTGCAATGGTTTGAATCTACCTTAGGTTTAGCGAATGCGCAGAGTAGCACACACTTTATTGCTCTTACCGCAAACCCTGAAAATGCAATCTCCTATGGCATTCCGAAACATCAAATACTGGAGTTTTCTGATTGGGTGGGTGGACGATACTCCCTTTGGTCTAGCATTGGCCTTTCCATCGCTATCAGTATCGGTTATGACGGGTTTTTAGATATGTTAGATGGCGCACGCGAGATGGATCACCATTTCAAAAATGCACCAATGGAAAAAAATATGCCTGTTATCATGGCATTGCTAGGAATTTGGTACAGCAATTTTTTGGGCGCACAATCCAGCGCTGTCATTCCCTACTGCGAAAGACTCGGTTTGTTACCTTCCTATCTCCAACAATTGGATATGGAGAGTAATGGAAAATCAACCCAAGTAGACGGCAATTCAGTCAGCTACGACACTGGCGCCATACTATGGGGACAGACCGGAACCAATGGTCAGCATGCATTCTTCCAGTTGTTGCACCAAGGCACTCGCCTAGTCCCCATTGATTTTATCGCTGCGGTAGAAGATAGACTCAGTAATGAGGAGCATCACCAGGTATTGCTTAGTAATATGCTCGCTCAAGGGTCAGCACTTATGTGCGGTCAGGATGCCCCAGACCAAGAACCTCATCGCCACTACCCTGGAAATAAACCCTCTAATACACTACTTATGGATAGGCTCTCACCAAAAAATTTCGGCGCATTGATTGCCCTCTATGAACACAAGGTTTTTGTTCAGGGGAGCATTTGGAACATCAATTCATTTGACCAGTGGGGAGTAGAGTTGGGTAAAAAAATGGCCAATGCACTTCTCGATAACAGTGAAAAAGACCTAGATCCGTCCACTCGTGCACTGTTCGATTATATCAATAGACGCTAGGCCCCAGGGGCCGCACTGGTCCGAGGCGGACGAAGTTCTTTGGGAAGAGAGAAGCGTATTTTCTCTTCCACACCTCTCATTTCCTGTGGTGCTTTCGCACCCAGATCAACCAAACGAGAAACCACTCCCTGAACCAACAATTCAGGAGCAGAGGCTCCCGCCGTGACACCGATTGTTCTAGCGGTGGCAAACCATTCAGGAATAACATCCTCAGGACCATCAATCAGATAAGCTTTACAACCACAACGTTCAGCTAACTCCTTAAGGCGGTTAGAATTAGAGCTCGCCTTGGACCCAACCACCAACACGATATCAGATTCTATGGATAACTGCTTAACCGCATCTTGTCGATTCTGAGTGGCATAACATATGTCGTCTTTTCGCGGCCCTTGAATGTCCGGAAATTTACGCCGCAACGCATCGATAACAGATGCCGTGTCATCCATTGATAGCGTGGTCTGGGTTACATAAGCCAGTTGAGATGAGTTTCTCACTTCAAGATTTTCTACATCGCTGACATCTTCGACTAAATAAATTTGACCGCCGTTACTGTCGTCAAACTGACCCATAGTTCCCTCTACCTCGGGATGGCCAGCATGGCCAATCAATATGCAATCCAGTCCATCTTGGCTGTACTTTGTCACTTCAAAGTGCACTTTCGTTACCAATGGACAGGTTGCATCAAAGACTTTCAATTGACGATTAGACGCCTCTTGGCGCACAGCTTGAGAGACACCATGAGCACTGAAAATACAAATGACACCGTCGGGAATTTCATCCAGTTGTTCAACAAAAATCGCTCCGCGAGAGCGCAAGTCATCGACAACAAATTTATTATGTACCACTTCGTGACGCACATAGACTGGTGCACCAAATAATGTCAGCGCACGCTCCACAATATCAATGGCTCGGTCCACGCCGGCACAAAACCCGCGAGGATTGGCGAGTTTAATCTCCATCAGTGCACGCTCTCAGGGCTTATTTGTAAAATCTCTACTTTAAACAGGATGGACTGGCCTGCCAGAGGATGATTGAAATCAATCATCACTTTTTCGCCCTCTATGCCAATGATAACCCCAGGTAGCTCCCCGTCACCATTTTGAAAAGAAAACACAGCACCAATCTCCAACTTATCCTCGGCAAAATTAGTTCGGTCAACATCCTGGACGTTTTGTGGATTATGTTGACCAAAAGCATTCTCCGGTGGAATTGTGAATTCTCTTTTCTGGCCACTTTCCAAGCCTAAAATCGCCGATTCAAACCCGGGTAGCAAATTCCCATCACCGATAATAAAGCTGGCTGGCTGTTTGTCAAAGTTGGAATCAATCAAACTGCCATCCTCGAGCGCCAGAGAAAAATGCAATTTAACCTTGGTCCCCTGTTCAATTTGCATCGATATCACCACCCTTAGTCTCTGACGTTTGATCGGAGACAAACATATCCAAAATCAACAATCCGGCGCCAATACTAATGCCGGTATCCGCCACATTAAACGCAGGAAAATGCCAACCTGAGCCGTGAAAATCAAGAAAATCTACCACATAGCCCAGCATCAGACGATCATACAAGTTACCTAGAGCACCACCAAGTATCAGTGCCAAAGCCAAACTCTCCAACCATTTCTTACGCTCTAACCTGGCTATCCAAATAACAATTACCACACTGACAAGAGTAGACAGAATGGCAAAAAACCACCGTTGCCAACCACCAGCATCACTCAAAAAACTAAATGCCGCCCCGTAATTGCGGACATGCACCAGATTAAAGAAAGAAGTAATCACCTCTCTCTGGCCGAGGTAAAACTCTGACACAATCCACCCTTTGGTCAATTGATCCATTAATAAAACCAACAATGCCAGTAAATACCAAACGACAAGGTCTCGCCCACGTAACCCACTCGGAAGCAGATTTTTAGCCCAACTGCGCTTAAGCATAGATCCGCACTTCACCCTTCCCTGTGATATTGGACACACAACGTCCACACACACCAGGATATGCCGCATTAGATCCCACATCGTCCATAAAGTGCCAACAGCGAACACATTTAGTTGCCGTGGATTTGGACAAATCTAGACGCAACCCCGCGAGGGTTGATTCGGAGAGGCCATTGGCAGCGGACATCGGCAGTAAATCTGCTTTCGATGTGATCGTCACAAAACGTAATTCATCGCCCAATTTAGACAGTGATTTAAACAACTTTGGATCAGCATATAGGGAAACATCAGCTCCAAGAGAAGCTTTTATTTCACCTTCATTACGCTGTTCTTCAAGCACTTTGTTTATCGCCTCTTTGGCTGCCAAAATGGCAGCCCAATCATCTCGCTCAAGTTTTTCTTGATCACCCAAACGTTGCAGAGGGTGCCACTGAGCAACAAAGACAGACTGGCTTCGATCCCCTGGCATAAAGCTCCAAATCTCATGGGCAGTAAAGCTCAAAATCGGTGTAATCCAACGCACGAAAGCCTCAGCGATATGGAACAACGCGGTCTGCGCAGATCGTCTTGCCTGACTGTTTTCCGCGCAAGTATAGATTCTGTCTTTGATAATATCGAGGTAAAAACCGCCCATATCACGGACGCAAAAGTTGTGTAACTTTTGATAAATTTGATGAAACTGGAAGTTTTCATAATGCTCAATAATTTCATCTTGCAACTGTGCGGCACAATCGATAGCCCAACGATCCAAAGCCACCAGATCATTGTGCTCCACAAGATGAACACTGGGGTCAAACCCATCAATATTTGATAAAAAATAACGCGCAGTGTTCCTGATACGACGATAAGAATCGGCAGCGCGATTAATGATATCGTCAGACACTGTCATCTCAGCGCTGAAATCAGCTGATGCCACCCATAATCGGAGCACATCTGCACCCAACTCATTAATAACTTTTTGCGGGGAAACCACATTACCCAGTGATTTGGACATCTTGCGTCCGTTTTCATCCACCGTAAAACCGTGAGTCAAAACAGCTTTGTAGGGCGCAGTACCGTTTATCGCGATAGCGGTTTTTAGTGATGACTGGAACCAGCCACGGTGCTGGTCGGAGCCCTCAAGATACAAATCGGCGGGATAGCTCAGCTCATCTCGAGCGCCTATGACTGAGGCATGAGTCACCCCAGAATCAAACCACACATCGAGGGTATCAGTTACCTTCTGATAGTCATCGGCATCGGCACCGATCAGATCCTTGGCATCGCTAGCATACCAGCTATCAATACCGCCGGTCTCCACATGGGTGGCGACTTTCTCAATGACATTAGCGGTATCCGGGTGCAGCTCTCCAGTCTGTTTATGGACAAATAAGGTAATGGGGACACCCCACGTACGTTGACGCGAAACACACCAATCAGGGCTATTGTCAAGCATACCTTCGATACGCGCTTGCCCCCAATCAGGATGCCAGCTTACCTGCTTAATAGCCTGCTTAGCACTGGCTAACAAGCCATTCTTTTCCATGGACACGAACCACTGCGGCGTTGCTCGGTAAATCAGCGGCGTCTTAGTTCTCCAACAGTGCGCATAACTGTGGGTAATCTGACCCACCGCCATCAAACAATGTTTTTCCTTCAGCACATCAATCACATGCTCATCGACTTTGTAAACATGCTCCCCAGCAAAAATTTCAACATCATCGCGAAACGTGCCATTGCCCAACACATAATTTAGTGTTCCGATCCCGTATTGCTTGGCTACCACAAAATCTTCCATACCATGATCTGGTGCAGTATGGACACAACCAGTTCCGGCTTCAGTGGTAACATGATCGCCCAACAGGACAGGTATCTCTCGCACATAGAAGGGATGTGAAGCAACCACGTTTTCCAATGCTGAGCCCGGACAAGAGGCTAAGACCTGAAAATCATCGATGTCTAAGCGTTGCATCACTGACTCAAGCAGTGCTTCGGCACAAATTAAGCGCCTTTGAGTGCCATTCTTGCCGCACTGCACCAGACAATAGGTCAAGTCTGCACCTACAGATATCGCCTGGCTGCTCGGAATAGTCCATGGCGTTGTCGTCCATATGAGTACACTGACGTCACCTTCACCAGGGAGTGATGGAAAGGCTGCTTCCAACTGTGACGGCTGTGCAACTGGATAGGCGACATCGATAGAAAATGAGGTTTTATCTTGATATTCAACTTCGGCTTCTGCCAATGCCGAGCCTCCTACCACACTCCAAAAAACTGGCTTATAACCCTGGGTTAAATGACCGTTGGCAACAATTTTTCCCAAGGCTCGAATAATGTCCGCCTCAACAGCAAAATTCATTGTCAAGTAGGGATTATCCCAATCGCCAAATACACCTAACCTGATAAAATCCTTACTTTGCCCCGTCACTTGCTTCATTGCATAATCACGGCATTTCTGACGAAATACCGAGTAGTCGACTTTAACACCCGCTTTGCCGATTTTCTTCTCAACATTGTGCTCAATAGGCAATCCGTGGCAATCCCATCCGGGGATATAGGGTGCATCATAACCACTCATGGTTCGGGACTTGACCACAATATCCTTGAGTACCTTGTTTACCGCATGACCAAGATGAATGTCGCCGTTGGCATAGGGAGGACCATCGTGCAAGATGTATTTTTCGCATCCTGCACGAGCCTGCCTAATCTGGCCGTATACATCGGTCTCCTGCCACTCTTTGAGCATAGCCGGCTCGCGCTGAGCCAAATTAGCGCGCATAGGAAACCCAGTCTTTGGCAGGTTTAGGGTTGATTTATAGTCAGTGGATGAATCGCTCATTGTAAGCCTTAATTTACGCTGTGTTTGCCTGGTTAAACCAGGCTCTTATATTATTAACATCGCGACGGATATTTTTTACCAATGACTCCAGGGAGGTAAATTTTTCCTCATCACGAATTTTATGTTTAAACTCAACATCTATTCGCTGACCATACAGGTTCAGATTACAGTCCAATAGATGCACTTCCAAAATGGGCTTAACTAAACCACCCACAGTAGGCCGAATACCAACATTCGCAGCACCCTGATAAACCTTTCCAGCCGCCCTAACGACTACAGCAAAAACACCCGTGATGGGTGCACTGTAACGATTAAGCTGCACATTGGCTGTGGGAAAACCCAGCTCTCTGCCGAGTTGCTGACCATAGACCACACGACCTCGCACCGCAAAAGGTCGGCCCAGCAAAGTCTCCGCGCGAGTAAAGTCCGACTGGCGAAGAATCTTTCGCACCAAGGTACTGCTCACTCGCTCATCCTCAATCTGAAGAGTTTGGGTGTCTGTCACCTCAAAATCGAAGGTCGCACCAGCGCGTTTCAACATACTAAAGTCACCACCGCGATCGCAACCAAACCTAAAATCATCGCCGACAATTAAATAACGCGTGGCTAGGCCTTTCACCAATATAGTTTTCACAAACTCTTCTGCTGTAAGACTTCGCAGCGCTTTGTTAAACTGAAGGCAGACCACTTGATCAATCCCCAGTTCTAACAAAGTCTCCACCTTATCTCTAAGGCGCATCAATCGAGCAGGTGCTTTCTCCGCAGAAAAAAATTCTTGCGGCTGAGGCTCAAAGACCATCACCACCGACGGAAGCCCTAATCGCTCAGCCTGTTGTTTAACCTGCGAGAGTATCGCCTGATGACCGATATGCACACCATCGAAAGAACCAATGGTTACCACAGCTCTGGAAAGGGGTTTACCTAAGTTATGCACGCCCCTAATAAAACGTTTTTTACTCTGCAACTCAGCCAATTCGCGTACCTTAACAATTAGCCCTCAGTATACCTAGCTACTGACATAAAGGTAAGCCATAAGGCGGTGGGATTAGGCAAGATTAGTAAAAATAGTCGCCGTTAAAGAAAGCACTCATCCACGCCTGTCTTGAGTTGCTTTTGCGGGACCACGGAGGTCGGCCAATCGCAACCCAGTAGCCACCAGCATCAAACCATAGACACAAAAACCCATTCCGCAGAGACCTAGAATCGCAACAGTTCGCTGCCACCAAAGTTTGGCCTGCCACACGTCGAACTGTAAAAGAAGGTGGTAATCCGCCATCAAATAAAGCGCCACCATCATCGTCGTGACTGCAACAATCAAACGTATTATAAAAACAAACCAACCCGCCGTCGGCGCATAAATCTGCTGACGCCTGAGATACACCAAAAGCAATAGTGCGTTAACAAAAGCAGACACAGATGTTGCCGCCGCTAGGCCCAAATGACCCATCTGCCAGTAATGATGCAGCGGCAGTACAAACAAAATATTGAGCGCCATATTACTGACCATGGCAATGATGCCAACTCGAACCGGCGTGCGCATATCCTGACGCGCAAAAAAACCCGGCGCCAGTACCTTGATCAACATAAAAGCGACCAACCCAAAGGCATAGGCGCGCAAACTGTAGGATGCCATGAGCATATCCTTGGCAGTCATTACATCACCATAATAAAACAGCGTAATCAATATGGGTTCCGACAGTAGCATCAGTGCTGCCGCCGCCGGAACAGCAATAAGTAAAACCAGCCTGACAGCCCAATCTAAGGTAGCCGAGTAAACGTCATTTGAGTTTGCAATATGGTGACGGGACAAATTAGGCAGTATGACTGTAGCAATGGCAACGCCGAACACCCCCAGGGGAAGCTCTGACAAGCGATCTGAATAATATAGCCAAGACACACTACCAGTGGGCAAAAAGGTTGCCAACATGGTATCCAAGAGTAAATTAATCTGGCTTACAGAAACACCGAATATAGCCGGCCCCATCAGTAATAAAATCTTTCGTACGCCAGAATCCTGCCAATCCACAACCGGTGTCGGAAGCATGTGAATTCTGTACAAAAATGGCAACTGAAAAATAAACTGGACAATCCCAGCGATCAGCACACCCCAAGCCAACGCAAAGGCTGGCTGCTGAAAGAGTGGCGCTGCAAATAAGGCGGCGCAGATTAACGACATATTGAGCAAAACAGGCGTAAATGCTGGCACTGCAAACCGGTCATAACTATTAAGTACTCCGCCAGCCACCCCCGTCATAGAGATAAACAACAAGTAAGGAAAAGTGATCCGCAACATCTCAGTGGTAGCGGCAAATTTTATCGGTGCCTCTAAAAACCAGCGTGGCGCAAAAAGCCCGGCCAGGAGGGGCGCGGACAAAATAACAACCAGAGTAAAGATCAACAGTGTCAGCCCGAGGGTTCCACTGACACGATCGACCAATCCCCTCACAGCAGCCTCAGAGCCCTTCTCTCTGTATTCACCCAGAACGGGAACAAATGCCTGCGCAAAGGCGCCCTCGGCGAATAGACGCCTGAAAAAGTTAGGTATTTTAAAAGCGACAAAAAAGACATCAGCAAAGGCATCGGCACCAATAACTCGTGCAAAGACAATATCTCGCGCTAGGCCCATGAGCCTTGAGAGCATGGTAAAAAAGCTAACAATGCCGCTGGAGCGCAACAGCCCATTATCTTTTTTTACACTCGACAATCCACTCTGCTGCTCAGGATTCTTGTTAGTAGGATTCCGAGAATCAAATTCAGTCAAAAAATTTCCCACATCATGGTGTTAATAGTGCAGTTTAACCACTGATTTAGCTATGGCCAAGCAAATCTAGAAAAGTGAAACTGGTTCACCTGAATGCCGGGCCCGTAAAGCACAAGAAAAGGTCGATAATTGGCTTGAATGTATCTCGTAAACACTGTATATTTCCGCGCCTTTAGCGAGTCCATAGTTAGGAGTAAATAAGTTGGCAAATTCAGTTCAAGCAAAGAAACGCGCACGCCAAAACGAGAAACGCCGTCAGCACAATGCCAGCCTGCGCTCGATGGTTCGCACTTATCTCAAAAAAGTCGACACTGCCATTATGTCTGGCGACCAAGCGGCGGCTCAAGAAGCCTATAACCTCGCTGTTCCAGTGGTGGATCGCATGGCTGATAAAGGTATTATTCACAAGAACAAAGCAGCTCGTCACAAGAGCCGATTGAATGCTCAGGTTAAAGCACTGGGTGCCAAGTAAATCCCTCAGAGCGGTTCTGCACGACAAATCAAAAAACCGGCTCGCGCCGGTTTTTTTTCGCGCCCTGTTGAACATCTGCTGGACACTAACTAAGCCATAATCGCTGTTTGTCTGTTTGATCCAGCTTATTTGAGAACTAAATTGTCTCTGTGGATCATCTCGGCATTATCTTTGTAACCGAGAATGTTCACGATCGCCGCTGTACTTTGACCCTTTATTTTTTCAGCCTCCTCAGCATTAAAGTTGACCAAACCACGTGCCACTTCAACACCGCTCAGGTCGCGGCAACTAATTAAGTCTCCACGATTAAATTCACCTTGTACGGCAACAACACCAACGGGCAGTAAACTGCGACCGCGCTTGCACAGCACCTCCACGGCACCATCATCCACAGTGAGATTTCCCCTAACCTGTAGCTGGCCAGCCAACCAGCGCTTGCGAGCTGTAATAGGCTTATGGTTAGCTGTCAATAAGGTGCCCTGCTGGTGCCCTGCGGCAATGTTGAGAAGTACCTCACTATTTTTCCCACCAGCAATGATCGTGCTGCAACCAGAGGAAGCCGCCAATCTGGCTGCCTGCAGCTTTGTAATCATTCCTCCTCTGCCAAGACCACTGGTGCTATCACCGACAACTTCATCGAGCCAGCCATCCGTCGCTTGCGCTTTTTCGATCAACTCAGCATCAGGCCGGACATCGGGGTTTTCATGGTATAGGCCATCTTTATCAGTCAGAATAACAAGCACATCAGCGTCAATCAGACTGGCTACCAAGGCCGCCAGACGATCATTGTCGCCAAAACGAATTTCATCAGTAACGACTGTATCGTTTTCGTTAACAATAGGCACAACACCCAGCTCGATCAACGTTTTGATAGCGCCTCGGGCATTCAGATAGCGTTGGCGACTGGCTAAATCATCGTGGTCTAAAAGAATTTGAGCGGTTCGCCGATGGTATCTTAAAAAGCTGCTCTCGTAAGTTTGAATAAGACCCATTTGACCCACTGCAGCTGCCGCCTGAAGCTTATGGATGGCCTCTGGGCGACGAGACCATCCCAACCGGGCAACGCCTTCGGCAATAGCACCGGAAGAGACCAATACGACCTCTTTTCCCTGCTCAATCAGAGTATTGATTTGACTAACCCAACCCTGAATCGCGCTCTGGTTGATACCTGCGCCGTCATTAGTTAGAAGCGCACTTCCAATTTTAATCACCCAGCGATGTGCTTTTCCAATATTAGCGCGGTTCACAAGTGGCTACTCCGCATAGACAATTTCGACATCATGATCATCGTCGTCATCATCGTCATCGGAA
>Ga0206127_1000465_pt1 | contig 49691 bp, 36 predicted proteins | sample Helgoland_Spring_6_FD_148646 | JGI IMG/M metagenome (GOLD analysis project Ga0206127, IMG submission 148646) | Pelagic subsurface seawater microbial communities from Kabeltonne, Helgoland, North Sea - Helgoland_Spring_Bloom_20160419_1 | ecosystem: Environmental > Aquatic > Marine > Epipelagic ...
CTGCCCAGATCGACCACAAAAGGCAAAACCTGTTCTTTGGCCAGCGCAGCCAATTCAGGCTCATCAACCGCTGCGGTAAATCCCTCGACCGCATAGTTGCTAGTGTGCACCTTCATCAACAGCGCTGTACGAGGATTTATAGCCTGTTGGTAGTCTTTGAGATGGGTTCGATTAGTGGTGCCCACTTCCACTAGAATGCAGCCTGATCGCTGCATAATATCCGGGACTCGAAATGAACCGCCGATCTCAACCAACTCACCGCGGGATACAGGTATTTCGGCATTCTCGGCGAGGGTATTTAATACTAGTAAAAGTGCGGCAGCATTATTATTGACCACGGTGGCAGCCTCTGTGCCAATCAACTCGCAGATCAATGCTTCGACATGGTCATCACGCTCACCACGACCGCCGCTGGCAAGGTCATACTCCAGGTTAGTAGGCATCGCTGCCACCTGGATCATAGCGTCTATTGCCTGCTGAGGAAGTACCGCACGGCCTAGGTTAGTGTGCAGTACAGTACCAGTAAGGTTGATCACTGGCTTTAAACTCGAATCGTCCGCTGCCTCTAGCTTGCTTTGCACAGACTGAATAATAGATTCAACACTGACATCTAAATCAATATCTGCGGCAAGATACTCCCGACGCCACGCAAGTTCGGCACGAATAGCGATACCGACTCTACTGTTACCCCAATGCTGTAAAAGAGAGTCAGATGCCTGTAAAATAGAATCGACAGAGGGCAACCTGCGTCGAATATCCGTCTTATCTATGGTCTGGCGTTTCGGTATATCCATGCCGCCTTCCTATCAAATATTTAACTATTGAGACCAACAACTTAGTTTAAAGCGGAGATCTCGTAAACCATTAATTTTGCTACCAAGTATCTATAAAAGCGTGTTTTTTATCGGTTCGCAATGGTACCGGAGGCAGTCTTTTTAAACCCTCTGCAATCCATGATCTTGTTTCCGCTGGATCAATTACGTCGTCAAGCCCACCACCCACTGCGGCATTCACTGCCTTGGCTCGCTCGTACTGCTCTTCTACTTTGTCATTAAATACTCTGTTTCTCTCCTCGGGGTCATCGATGGCCATCAATTCATTGCGAAAACCCAGCTTGACGCTGCCCTCAATATTCATTGCCGCAAATTCTGCCGTAGGCCATGCAACGGTCAGCAGGCCAAGGGATGAGCTGCCGCCACACATAGCCTGAATGCCCAGACCATAAGCTTTGCGCACAACCACGCCAAACATTGGTGTGGTTATATTAGCCCCTGCATTAAACATTCTCGCGGAATGACGAACAAGTGCAGTGGCCTCAACCTCCGGCCCAACCATTAGTCCGGGACAGTCCATCAGGCTGAGAATGGGAATATCAAAAGCATCACATAATTTCAGGAATCTGGCGCCTTTGTCCGCACCGTCAGAATCAATAGCACCGGAGAGATGATGGGGGTTATTGGCGATCACTCCCATGGGTTTGCCTTCGATACGAATAAATGCAGTGATAACACCAATACCAAATTTTTCTCTAATCTCCAGCACCGAATCGACATCTGCGAGCGTCTCGATAACCTCTCGCATATCGTAGAGTCGCAGTCGATTTTCAGGAATAACATGCCGCAAACTCAGCTGATCTGATGCTTCCCAACGATCAATAGTTCCCTGAAAATAGGACAGATATTTTTTCGCCACCGATACCGCTTCAGCCTCGTCATCAACCAGAATATCAACCACTCCATTGGGCACCTGGAATGACATGGGGCCCACCTCTTCGGGTGTGTAGACACCCAAACCACCGCCCTCGATCATTGCCGGGCCACCCATACCTATGGTGGAATCTTTGGTCGCTATAATGACATCACAACAGGCCAGCAATACGGTATTGCCTGCGAAGCAGCGCCCATGGTTGACGCCAATCATGGGGACCGCACCCGATAGCTTAGCAAACTGCGTAAATGTATGGGTATCGAAGGAGACACCGGGACCTAAATCATCGTCTCCCGGACGTCCGCCGCCACCCTCACTGAACAGTACCAAAGGCATGCGAAATCTTAGAGCAAGCTCAAACAATCTATCTTGTTTGTAGTGGTTTCTGCCGCCTTGAGTGCCTGCCAGCACTGTGTAATCATAATGCACCACCATGGCCGAGGAGGCTTCATCGCCGAACAGGTCTGCGTTAATGGTGGCTGTTCCACCGATCAGTCCGTCCGCCGGGGTGCGCTTACGCAATGTCTCCATATCATGGCGCTGATGCTGGCGGGCAACCACTAGGGGCCAGTACTCTTTAAAGGAGCCCTGATCGACCAGTTCGGCAATATTTTCCCGAGCCATACGACCACCGCGCGCCCTTCTCTTTGCCACTGCCTCGGGTCTCTGCTCGTCCAGGGTATAGGCATGGCGGTCAAAGTTTTCCTGCAAGTCCGGACGAATATAACTGGGGTCCAACTGCTCTTTATAAATCTCGTCTCGCTCTGCTACTTCCGCTTCTTCAAGGAATAAAATTGGGTGCCCTTCCCGAACAACATGCCCCACTTCCATAGTCACTTGGCGAACAACCGCATTGCACTCGGCGACAATAACATACTCCATTTTCATCGCTTCGACTATTACCACTGCATCACCGGCTCTGACCTGCTTACCGACCCCAGCCTCAATAGAAACGATAGTGCCCTGAATGGGTGAGAAGACCGCATGCAGGCCATCGGGCGTGTCGATATTCCGAGGCTCATTTGCTGTCGCCTGCGCCGGTGCATTTTGATGGGTAAACAGGGCTAGGGGGTCGTTGGTGTTTACACGTACACCGGCAAAACCATCATTGGCCTCAACAGTGGGCGCTGAAGCCACAAAAAGGTCTGGACCCTGCCAGTCGGTGGTTAACTGATCGATCTGCTCCTCAACCCAGCGAGTGTGAATAGCACCTTCGATAAAGTCGCGGTGGGAGATGATATTTTTAACAAAGGAAATATTATTTCTGACCCCCTCCAGACGAAATTCAGAGAGTGCCCTGATGGTTTTTCTGGCGGCATCCTTAAACTGCGCTGAGCGTTCGTGGACAATCACTTTGGCCAGCAGCGAATCAAACGCGGTGTTGGTATTGTAACCGACATAGCCAAAGCCATCAGTCCGCACCCCGGGACCATTGGGCGGTTCATATCTGGCTAAGGTGCCAGAGCCTGGCATAACAGTGCCATCGCTATTGATGGTTTCTAAATTGACCCTGGCCTGTATGGCAAACCCGGAGATGCTTAGTGGCGCCTTGGTATCCAGACCAAGCTCGGCCAGCGAAGACCCCAGGGCAATCTGGATCTGACCGCGCACCAGATCAAAACCTGTAACTTCCTCGGTTACTGTATGCTCCACCTGGAGCCGAGCATTGGCCTCGATAAAGACAAATTGATCAACTGCGGGACTGTCGCCGGAGTCGCCAGTATTTGAGCCGCTGTCATCGACTAAAAACTCAAAGGTGCCGAGACTTATATAATGTTGCTGCTGTGCAAAACTCACCGCGGCACTAATAATCTTGTCCCGCAGACTGGCTGATAAATTCGGCGCCGGTGCAATTTCGACGACTTTTTGGTTGCGCCGCTGAACAGAGCATTCTCGCTCACCAAAGTGAATGATATTACCCATCGAATCACCCAGTATTTGCACTTCAATATGTCTGGCCCGCAACAAAAATTCTTCGACATAGACATCGCCGAGACCAAAGGCTGCCGTCGCTTCAGATTGGCATCGCTCAAAGGCCTCTTCGAGATCTTCCCTTTTGTGTACTATGCGAGTGCCGCGGCCACCACCACCGGCAACGGCTTTGATCATAATGGACCCATTAACAGTGTCAAAAAATTCAGTCAGCTGCTCGAGGGTCACAGCATGATCCGTTCCCGCTAACACCGGCACACCAGCGTCAATCGCTGCTCGCCTTGCGGCACCTTTGTCACCGAACAATTTTAGGTGCGCTTCACTGGGCCCTATAAAGGTAATTCCTGCCGCCGCACAGCTTACCGCCAAGTCCGCACGCTCAGATAAAAATCCGTATCCCGGATGGATAGCATCACAGTTAGCAGCTTGAGCTGCTAGTATAATCTGCTCAATATCAAGGTAGGCCTTAGCACCTGTGCCAGGGATTAATACGGCTTCATTGGCAATCTTAGTGTGCAGGCTGGTGTGGTCATCGCTCGAATAAACGGCTACCGATCTGATACCCATATCCGCTGCAGCGCGGGCAATCCGGATTGATATCTCGCCCCGGTTGGCGATAAGTATTCCTTGAGATTGCATAAATTTTATCCCCGCTGATGGCCTTTAATCATCGTTAAAGGCTTTAATTATCGCCAATAGCTTGTAATAAGCGTTAGCTCTAGGCAAGTCGTGGTTTGTTACCAATGATGCCGTCTTGATTTAATATTTCTAATTGACTGTCTGAGAGTCCCAAAAGCCCACCTAGTATCTGCTGGTTATGCTGCCCTAATGTCGGCGCTGGAGTCCTGATCGGAATCGCCTCCCTACCGGGTCTCCAGGGAGAGCTGGGATGGGGCTGCTCACCCATAAAGTCTCGCGTAATAAATTGCATATAGCCGCGAGCAAGCAAATGGGGGTCATCCATTAAGTCTGAGGCACTGTTAAGGGCAATCGCGGTCACACCGGCGGATTGCAGCTTATGCATCAATCCACGGGCCTGCTGGGTCGCAGTCCAATCAGTCAGAGACTGCTGTATATCTTCAAAATTAGCCCGTCGCTGGTCTGGGCTAAATTTATCAAACTGCTGAAGAGTCGGTATTTGCTCGGCGGCTGAATTCCACTGCTGTTCGGTTGCCACTTGAATCAGTATCCATTGCTCTTCGCCCTCGCAGGCAAAGACAGCATGAATAAAATAGTCCGGGTGAAAATTTCCCCGACGCATTGGTGGCTCATTATTGACGGACTGATGCACCACACCATGCACTGCATGAGGTAATAGGCACTCGGCCTGACTAAGATCTACAAGCTGGCCCTGGCCGGTTTTCTTTTTATGAAAAAGAGCTGTGAGCAGCGCAGCGCTGCCATAGAGACCGGCAATGGCATCACCAAAGGCAACATGTAGCATGGTCGGCGGTTGATGCTCGCTGCCCTGCAAATGGGGTAATCCACTCGACTGCTCCACGGTAGAGCCATAGGCACGAAATTTAGCCCAGGGCCCTGTACCGCCAAAGGCGGGCATGGACACCATCACCAATTTAGGGTTAACCTCTCTGAGCACCGGATAATTCAGTTTAAGTTTAGGCAGCACACCGCCGGAGTAGTTTTCAATCACGGCGTCTGCTTTAGCCACTAACCGCAGCAGTAGATCTCTGCCAACTTTCGATTCAAAGTCGAGGGTGACATCCAGTTTATTGCGGTTAAGATTAATGAACCGTACCTCTTTCTCGGCGCCATTGTTGTCTATCCACTCTTGACTCGCCTCCCAGCTTCGAAACCAATCAAAACGTGTGCAGCTCTCTATTTTAATAATGGTGGCACCCAAATCAGCCAGATTTCGTGTCGCCAATGGCCCAGCCCAACCCATTGAAAGATCGACAATGGTAATGCCCTCAAGTGGTCCTTGCGGGATACTTGAGTCCTCTTCTTCCTTACTACCAGATCGACTTGTATCCAATGAATCTTTGGTCGATACGCTCTCTGTATCCCAGCCCTGATTATCTGCACCAAGATTGGCAGTATCTCCACCATACAGCGGCGGTGTCTCCAGCAGCCGAAAGGGACAGGAAGGCGCTTGAAAGGTTTCACCCTCACAGCTGTATTCACTGAAAGCCTGACGCTGAACATATTGATCAACCGTTAATAACTCTTCCATGGTGGGTACCCGCGCAAGCGGAATGCGCATGCTCTGCCCTCTGTAGAACAGATCCTCGGCACTTTGCTGTGATAGGGCCTCAAGAATTCGAGGCTCTAGTAGTTCCACATCCTCTAATCTGGCCATACTGTTCTGGTATTTGGGTTCAGCAGCAAAATCATCCAGCCCTAATAATTCACAAAAAGCGAACCATTGCGCAGGATTTAACACAGTCACCCCCAGCCAGCCGTCCTTGCAAGGCCATATACCCAGAGGATATGTTGGGGCAAATCGATTGATACCCATTCTTTGTGGTAGAGGTTCCTGATTAAAACTCATAGCCGCACCGATATCGGTAAGGCACATGTTGGCCTCCCAGATTGAGGCATCGAGACAAAAAGCAGTGGGCTTATCATCTCCCTTAAGGTACTGACCCAATAAATAGCCTGCCGCACCATTAAAAGCACTTAAGCCACCTACAATTTGCGTCTGGTACCCCGTGGGAATAATCGGTGGACCCTGAGATTCGCCGACACCCTGCATCAGCCCAGTGAGCGCATAAATCGACGCATCGGAGCCATTAAAATCAGCATAGGGTCCATTCAATCCATACCAACTAATAGCACAGACATTAACATCGAAATCATCCTTTGATAGGGATAGGGGTAAGGTAGTTATATCCATCAGCACCAAGTCCGCAGCCGCAATGGCCGGATGGCCCGTCAGCAGATCATCGCAGCATACACTTTCCTTATTGGCATGAAGATACGCATGAATCGCACTGTTGCCATTGTTTAGTAAAGGCTCGATCCGGCGAGTAGAAAACCCCTGCGATGGTTCCAGGTTGACTACCCTCGCCCCATAATCAGCAAATAGTTTACCGGCGTAGCCACTGGCAACTGTGCCGCCAATATCGACGATAAGAAGGTCCCGAAAGGGTGAATTTATAATAGTATTCTGTGTAGTCACTTATAACTCGCTGTGGTCTTTTATTGGATCTTTTGCGGCTAAATGCTGATAGTCTCACCGCTCATGCCATCGGATTCACTGCTGGCGAGAAAGACAGCTATATTGGCTATTTCCTCTGGCTGTAATAGCCTGCCAATGGGTATTTGAGCAAGAATTCGCTCTCGGAATTCCTCAGACGGCATGCCTTGGGTCTCCATACGCTGCTGGACCCCTTTAATAAGATCGGTCTCGACAATGCCGGGGCAGATGGCATTTACATTGATACCATTTTTTGCATTCTCCAGAGCTACACAGCGGGTTAGGCCCACAATTGCATGCTTTGAAGTATTATAGGCCGCCGAATTTATACTGCCCCGCAGACCAGCGACAGAGGCCACATTGATGACTTTGCCGCGCCCCAACTTTTGCATATGTCTAATCGCCTGTTGAGTAAGCTGGAAAACCGAGTAGACATTAGTCTTCATCAGGCGATCAAAATCGTCCAAACCGTGATCGGTAAACGGTTTTGAAATATGAATACCGGCATTATTGACCAGAATATCTAACTCTGGATGACGCTCCACGGCAAAGGCAAACAACTCTTCTATTGAATCTGGCGAACTAATATCAGTGGCCAGGTAGGAGATATCCACACCGTAGCCATCAAGTTCGGCCTTGGCTTTCACAAGCCCGGCTTCATTAAAGGCACTAAGAACTAAGTTTGCCCCTTGAATGGCAAACGACTTGGCAATTGCATAACCAATGCCGCGACTGGCGCCGGTAATCAGGGCAGTTTTGTACCTGAGTCGTCTGCCATCTGCAACGCTTGGATTGGGCATCAAACCCAAACCTCTAGATTATTAGCCCTGCCTATTTTCCGAGATAATCTTAAATTGAGCACCTCGTCCATATGACAATCCTTCAGCAGCTGGCGCACATCTGATCTGTCCGCCTCGCTCAAGCTATCAAATTCCTTTTGTAGGCGATGCAGTAAATAGAACCGAAATGGCTGAGCAACCGCATTGATCTCGATACCATCGATCTCAAAGGCGCAGCTCCCGACCTCTCGCTCAACCACAGTGCCGGCGGGTAAATCTTTATTTGCCTCTAGCCAGTGACTTACGCAGTTATAAGCCGCCACACTTTCTGGAATAAAATCTGTCGCAAAGTGCTTAAGCACATCAATGAGCGTTTCAGGAATCTCATCATTAGCGAGATAGTTAGTGCTTTTATCCGCAAACTCACCAATATCTGGCTCTGATCTATTCATCCTCTCAACCCACCGGAACAATCTGGGCGCATTTATTTGCATTAACGAAAGCGGCACAGGGTCTCTGCCAAGATGCCCGTATAGAGGGGCTATCATGCCAAAATCACCGATGCTGGGTTTATTTCCGAACAGATAGGGATAGATTGAAAAGTGTGCATTCAATTTGTTTAATGTCTTCAAATGCATGGTTTCAATAAGATCTTTGGTATTGGGCCTTACACCCCAAGCTGGCAAAACGGTACTTTTAATAAAGGCAATTCTGTCTTTAGCACCATTTTTTTCGGGATAGACGGTAGAAAAATGAAAGGACAGAAACTCACCCTCCTCTTCACCCTGATTAAATCGATAATGCATGCAAGGCCGCAACATACCCTCGGCACCGATCACATCAAATAACAGGCTTAAAATTCGTTGCTTTGGTGTTTCGGGGGAAAATTGTCCACCATTGGTACTTTCGTAATGATCTATTATCGCAACACCATCACGGATAACATCACCGTTAGGGAATTCGATAGTGGGTATCCCCCGTCGCCCTCCAGCCTTTGGTAGCACTACGTCGTAAAAGTACGCTGAGGAGTGCGGCTCCTCTCTATAATCAATTTTAGATTTTATTAAATAGCTGCGTGCTCGCCCGGTGTAGAGAGAAAATGCGCCTCCATACAATGTAATTGGATCCATCAAAATTTCCTTAATGACTGCGGTTTAGATTGAAACTCTAAAAACCAAATTTAATATTATTTGGGACACTAAGCGCCTCCCAATCCTGGGATAGCGCAAAAGAAATCACTTTCAACCTGCACACTGACTGCGGAATTTTGATGCCCCGCTCCACCCCAGTTCGGCATCACCATCGAATACAATCCGACACCGCCGGCGACCATCACCAGAATATGTTGTGGGACTTTAAACGCAGGGTAAGTGCCCTCGGGGTTATCTCTAAAAGCTTTACCGAATTCACCGCCATAACGGATATGATCGGCTTTTAAAAGATGCGTCAGTTCCCAGAGCCTCTGCTGTATCGACTCTCTGCTATGACCAGAGCGGGCCAACACATTTGCGTGCTTGGGGCCTAGACAAACTAGCGCCATTCCCGAGGCAAAAACAGCATTATTGGTCGCGATATTGGTCAGGCCAACGGACAGAATTTTCAGGAGCTTTTCAGCATCCTCAGGGTCATCTGCATTGTCGCTATAAAGACAGGAGTGCGGCGCTTCACAACCTAGTAGAGTGACAACACTATCGGTTTCATCAAAACCCAGACTGGTATGCATCGGCGGAAAGGGTGATTCCTCTTCTGCCTCTGCCAGACAATAGGTGAATTTTCCGGGATGGCCATGGATTGCCATATCGGAAATGCCTGGCCTACCGCCGCCAATATTAATCAGACAGAGCCTCAGCGCGCGACCAATACTGGCATTGGCTCTATGCCCTGGTCCCAGCGCGCCGTAGCCCGATGCGACCGGCCCACAGGTTTCGCGAGCTGGGCCATTTACAATAATCAATGGCGCAGTACAGTGGGTCGTTGCCTGTAATTCCGCGAGATCAAACTCAGGCTTGGCCGCTGCTTTTACCGCAGCTATCACCAGTGGCATATAGTCAGACTTACACCCTGCCATCACGGCTGCCGTGGCAACTTTTTCTACCGTGGCAATACCCATACCCGGACCTAATTCACCGAGCACCATATCGCCATCTAACCCAGTGGCGAGAATACAGCGGACAACCCGCTCCTGCGTGGGAATTACGACAGGCAGGCCATCTGTGCAACCCATATCATGGAGTTGCTCCAGCGCCATCTCTTCGTTTTCAGCGTCTAAAAAATCACTCATTGGCAAAACTATTCAAAATATCCTCAATAATGCTCGCTGCAATAATCTCAATTTTTGCCTCTCCCAAACCGGCCACAGGATGTGGCAACTTAACTCTGGGAACATTTGGCATCCCCAGTGATTTGGCGACAAATTGTCCCTGATCCCAAAAATCTTCAGTAATCAGCGATACCACCGGAAATCCTCGCTGAGCAATGTTGTATCCGTCACGCACGGTGCCGGTAGTACAACTGCCTCAGTGTCCGTATGCCGCTACAGCAACATCACACTGGGGAAAAATTTCATCAAGCATCTCATCATTGGCGGCAACCCCCGCATTGTGTTTATTCCAAAAAAGCGTTTGAATCTTGGGCAGCCGCTTCTCAAGCGCCAGACCCACCTTTTTAGTAAACAACTCGGAATCAGGAAAACCGTTGGCAAGCAATGCCACGGTGATACCTTCACCGTCGTTGAGACGGATATTTCGGGATAGGTCATACGACTGCTCGGGCGTTGAAACTACCCCTCTGGGATCAACAAATTTAATCATGTGAACTCCTTTAAAATATTGTCACTCACTTAAATATAGTTAACTATATTTAAATAGGCGGTAAAAGTAAAGTGCTTTGATGAATAGGGTAATAGTCGCCCAGATCATCAGCATAAATATTTAACATGCCCATCAAGCTCAGCGACTAACGCACGCACCCCTTGGCAAACGCAGCAATGGAGGCGATGGTGTCACGGGTTAATTCAGGCACCGTATCCGGCATGGCTATTTCTGGAACATGATGGATACCTGCCACCGTGATCGAGGTAGCCTCAACTCCCGCCGCTCGGAGGTTACGCGCATAAGTGACGCCATCATCTCTAATCAGGTCTAACTCATAATTGAGAATCATATGAGGGGGTAGACCGCGCAAACAATCCTCGTTTGCATGAAAGGGCCAGGCCATAGGGTTGGTCTCATACTGATCCGATGGGTCATAAACCTTGGTCATAGCGCGAATCATTTCTAGAGACCCTTGATAATTTAGGTTTTCCCGCCACGACATTAAATCTGGAGGCGTGCCCCCATAAAAACCAAGAATCATAGGTGCCATAGCGTAAACGCCATCAATAGCATCGACCCAACCTTCAAGGTTTGCCTTGATCGCAGTGGCTATCGCCAAGTTACCACCACCAGACTCACCAATAACAATCAATGAGGAAATCCCCAACTGATCCTTATTATCATGAGCCCAGCGCACTGCTGCCGCGCAATCATTTAGTCCAGCAGGGAAAGGTTGATTCTCAGGAAGCAGTGCTTCATTACTAAACTCGACACCAATAACCATCAAACCCATCTTAGCTAGAGATTTTCGCCAGCGGACATTATTTGGGGCTTTAGCCGAATCAAAGGACATACCTCCGCCATGCAGATGCACAATACATGGCAGACTCTCTGAGCTGTCACTCGGTCTATCTATAAATATCTCAAACTCATTTTCGGCAGGCCCGGCAATAATCTTTTGCGACGAACTAATATTACTAAACACAGGCATATGAGCTTCAGCTGAGGCGTATTGACTGCACATAAGCCTATGCATGTAACCAACAAAATTTAGGCTCTCTTGGTAGCTCGGATCAACGGTTAATTGTGGCGGCAACAAATCTTCTGATGGCGGGACCATAGAGACAAAGGCCTCAAGAATTCGCGGATCTAGTCTGGGGTCATCGAACAGCGTCATCTCAGAATTACCCAATCTTCCTGGTAATGTAACATCAAGTTCAGTCATAGCATTATTCTTATTGTGAGTTGGCACTATTTAATATACTTGGATAGCTGCTCAACAGCCAGATAGTTTACTCAGGGATACCAAAATCGGCACTGCCGCAATGGCGGCTAGTAGCCGACGCGGCAGACCATATATGTACACAGAAGTCTAAACAGAAAGCAGGCTCGGGCACAGCTTTTAAACAGCTCTGCCTGAGCCCCACTCGATCAGCGCGCTCCGAAGAACTTGGTTACCTCAAAGCCAACTTGGCGCGGCATGTTCCAGGTTCCCTGACGCCCATAGGTAGTTTGTAGCGCATACATCCCAGTGACATGGGCTTCATCCGTCAGGTTACTAACGAAGAAGCGTGCAGCATAGTCTTCGTCAGCACTCACCCAATTGGCATTGAAGTTAACGATCGCATACCCGTCTTGGGAGTCAAGTCTATTGTCGAACTCTCTAAAGTAAACTCGCGAGCGATAAGCCGCATCTAGGCTAAGAGCCAAGTTGCCGCCTGAGCCGAGTTCAGTATCATACGTCACACCTATATTCATACTCGTACCAGGTGCGTTATTTAGAGGATTGCCTTCTATCTGAACTGGCACGCCATTGAAGACAGACAAGTCCTCCTGCAAGAATTTACCATACTCACTCTCGAGAATAGTTAAACCCGCGTTGACAAGCCAGCTGTCGCCAATGGCTGACGTGAACTCCAACTCAATCCCAGTTATGTCAGCATCATCTGCGTTAAGATAGTTCGCAGCAAAATTCTTGACTTGCATAATTTGGAAATCGGAATAGTCATATTGGAAGGCCGCCACTCTAAGCGTGGCTGAGCCATCTGCTAAACTCGCCTTGAAGCCTATTTCTGAGGCCCCTAAGGTTTCCGGGCTATATGGGGCGCTGCAGTCGCCATTATTAGCGCCACCCGCCTTAAAACCCTCAGAATAGGAAACATACATCATACTGTTCTCTGAAATGTCATACTCTGCAGAGGCCCTCATAGTCGTCTGAGAGTCTTCCCATTCTTGAATGAACGGTTCGGCCCCACCACAGAAAGGCATAAAACCAGCAGCAAAGGTGCTATGTACTTTCTTCTCTGTCGTATCACGCACGCCCAAACCCAAGCGAACATCTTCGGACATTGAATACGTGGCATCTGCAAACACTGCCGTCACCTCGTTTTCATAAAGCGGCCGACTATTATTGAAGAAAGGTGCAAATCCAAAAGCAATATTTTCTTGGAACTGTATATCTAGCATATCAGTCCGCTCATCATCCATGTAAAAACCACCCACTATCCAGTTGAGCTTGTCAGTTTGGCCCGATAGGGTGAGTTCTTGCGAAAATGTCTTGTTAGTTCCCTCAGATGATCTCATCAGGATTCCACTGCTCGTCGAGTCCGCAGGCGTTTGTTCTGCATTGCTCCAATCTTGCTTTGAGGTAATTGACTTTACCGAAAAATCCTCCAGATCCCAATTTAACGTCAAGCTGGAGATATCCAGTTCACGGTCTGTACTAACCGGCCCACGCATGTACACCTTGTGCGGCTCTTCGGTAAATAAAATGGGGTCACCCTCAGGATTATCTCTTACGCTTACCGCGGGCAGAAAAGTTGCAACACCAAAAGCTATATCCTCTTTAATCATAGCCCAATGGGTCCATCGACCGCTCTGCTCACTGCGCCCGAGCATTAGCTCCGCATTGAGAGTGTCGCTTAGCTCCGCTGTTACAATCAGCCGGACATTAGTTTTTTCACCCTTCATCAGGTCGTCGTTACCCGGCATCAGGTTTTCAATCCATCCCTCGCCAGCATCTAGATGACTTGCGGCCAAACGGACGCCGACTGAATCAGAAACGGGACCACTTAGAACGATCTGAGCAGAGGTTTGATCAAAATCCGCTAAACCGACCATGACCTTGCCATACATCTCATCGGTTGGGCTAGCCGCAATAAAATTCACCGCTCCACCAACTGCATTTCGGCCATACAAAGTACCTTGCGGTCCCCTGAGCACCTCAACTCGATCGAGGTCCAACTGACCTAGCTGGGAGCTTGCGTCATTGGCCTGTGTGACGCCATTAATACTGGTAACAACACCTGGCTGCTCCAGAAACCCGCCTATGCCTCTAATTGAGATATTACGGTTGTTGTAAGATTCGCCAAAATGCAGGCTCGGCACAGCATATTGAATCTGCCTGATATCGCTGAGACCTTTTGCTGACAGATCGCTTGCACTCAGGGCAGTAATTGCACTGGGTGTTTCCATCACAGTTGACTCACGCTTGAGGCCGGTAACAACAATTTCCTCAAGATCAGCGCTAACAGCGGCGGCTGGCATCAACAAACTTAGGGCCGCGAACAGAGCGCAAGGCCGACTTTTTAAATTATTTTTCATTACATCTCCCTCTTCTTGATGAAACCAGTTTCTAATTATAATAACTGGATGGCTACTTCGGTATAGTTTTATATAACTAAGTATAGACGCCAATTTGTAATGAACGCAACAGTTTATTTTACCTATTAACAGGTAACTTATAGATTCCGAAGCGCCTGCTTGTCCCGCTTAAAACGGCGACCGGCAAATACAAACATAGGAATCGATAGTAATGAAATTAGCGTGTAGATAATCAGGGTGACCGAATATGGCTCTGCAACGCCCGCCTGCTGCAGTTTGTCAATCATAAGTCCAGCCGTTGTATTGCCCACACCAACGCCTGCCAGCTGAATCATCAGTACAACAAACCCGACCACCGTAGCCCTTTTGTTAGCTGGAACTAATTCTTGGATAGTTGCAAATGCCGGGGCATAGAAACAACCCAGTTGGAAATACATCACAAATACGCCCACCCAAAACCAGAGACTATCGGGATCAATCATGCGATAGGCTAGAGCCATTGGCGCAAGACAGATCATAATGAGTGCCAAAAAAGATGGCCTGCCAATCCCCGTCAATCTCAGAAATAAATCGCCCCCATAACCACCAAATAAACTTCCTAGAATTCCGGCAAATATCGAAATCCATGCTGTTGTTGCAGCGATTTCACTTCTATCAAACCCTCGTTCTTGCACCAACCACAGTTGCTCAAAGCCAGTGGCACCAAGAATCAAACTGAACAGCATTGCGCCAGAAATTGTCGCAGCTAATGATGGCGATGCAACCAACAGCTCTCGCAAAGAACTTACCGTAGCTTTAAAGGAGAAGCTCTGATCTGCAGCTGCTGACTCCGGCGCAATGACTTTTCTGGGCGTCTCTCTGAGAAAAAGCATCAATAAAGCCAGAAGCAACCCAATGGCGCCCAGGGCGTAAAAGCACCCTCTCCAGCCTAACCAGGGCTCCACATAGGCGACAATAAATAAACTAGCCGCCAAGCCAATGGACACGCCCATTCCATAAATACCCACTACCAAACCTTGCCATCTGACCGGAAATCTATCGCCTAACAATGAAAGCGAGGCTGGCGTTAAAATGGATTCTCCAACACCTATAAACATCCGCGGCACCACTAGCGTGACCAAACTCCTCGCTGCACCAGAAAATATGGTGAGAAGACTCCAGAGCCCAAGACCAAAAGCAATCAGGCGAGTACGATTAACACGATCGGCAACTACCCCCATAAACAGGCCACCGATTGCATAAAAAAACAGGAACGCAATTCCAGTCACCAGGCCAAACTCAAAATTGCTCAGCCCTAACTCAGGGACAATCCAATTTGCAAAACTGGCGATCATCTGGCGATCGATATAGCTAATAACATTGAGTAAGGTAAGGAGCAGCAGAAATCCTACATCAGCGGGTCGCACAGATTCATATTCATTATGATTTTCAAGCAAGGGAGTGACCATCTTTAAGCGCGCGTACATTTTTTAGTTGAGTATAGTAAACTATATAAAATTAAAACGCAGTTATCTATGCTAATGCGTCCCGCTAATGAAGATGTTTCCCATCGACAAACAAAGCTAATATAATGGGGAAATGACAGTTTTTTCGCGACTAGCAAAAACCGCAATTAGCTGTTGAAAGTAATTAAGAAGAACAAAAAAGAACAGAAACTAAGATCTGATTGGAAGACTCTTGGTTGTATCTGAGATTGTCGTGCACCCTAAAGAGACTGATGTTATGCCGGTTCAATACCCTAAACGTACCCGCAAGAAAAACCTGAATCGCGAAAAACTAGTGGTGGCAGCAGCAACTCTCTTTTCTCGCAATGGCCATATGAGTACCACTCTTAACGATGTTGCCAGCCATGCTGGGGTGCATGTACAGACACTTTACAAACATTTCAAAACCAAGGAAGAGCTTGCAATAGCCTCAGCTGAGATAGTGGTAAAAGACTGTAGAACAAATTTTGAAGAGAAATTCCCAAGCCAATCCACCTTCGTAATTTGGCGAGAATGGATTGAACACACTGTTTCATACCTTACTGATCTTGGCATTGGTACCTATAAACAGGAACAAGTTCGTTCAGCCTCTTCTCTATTAAACGATAATTACCTGCTTGTTGTTTATTCGGGTTATGAAGATTTATTGGCAGAACACCTGGCACAAGATTTTGAGATGGACCCAAAAATTGATCGGCTACCACGCCTGGTAGCCTGCATGCTGTGGTCAGGTAATGAAGTTGCTATGAAACGAAGTGCTGGTTTGGACACTGCTAAAAATATCCTCGATTTTAACAATACTCTATTAGCTGAAAGTCTAAGTGTTATTGACGATGTCGAAAAAATATTCTCCAGTTATATAAAATTGCCGAGGCCTTAAAGCAACTATCGAGGTCAATACACTTATCTGTTGGGCCTTGGCCATAGCACACTGGACTGTCACCATTGACCAGCTAGCTTTATAAAATTTATCCCCAGCCGCTCAAGTCCTCTATCAAAATAGTCCCTAAGTCCATGAATGATCAAGCTGACTAGCTATCTGAGAATAACAGTCTCTTATCATTTAATATCCAAATCTTTATAGACTAGTGAACCTAGCTCGCGTTTCATGCAGTCTCGCAAACTCTGTATTGCCAACCATTGAGCGGAATACTGTTTACTTTTTAAATATGGATTAAGGATCAATAATGCCCCATAACCGGACTGAGCTGAGGGAACACTTTATACGTCGTTTTACGAGTGATCCGGAATTCCTCCGCAACAACAAGGATATTGAAAAAATCGAGCAAATACCGGCTGACGAGCGATTTCCCTGCCAGTCTCCTCGCGATGCGCTGGCGCTCACAAGCTTGTTCTTCCCTGACGAAGTAGCGCTAACCTATTTACCAAATGGCAGCGCATCCGATAAGCCAATCCGCTGGAGCTATCTCCAGTACCAACAGGAAGTTAATCGGGCCGCCAATCTATTCTATGATTTGGGGTTACAAGCAGATCAATCAGTTATTTTTTTGCTACCCAACGTCCCGCAGTTACTGTTTGGCCTTTGGGGCGCACAAATAGCTGGTATCGCTGCCCCCATCAATCCCTATTTAGAAGTTGAGCATATCGCTAGCATCGCTAGATCGGCAAATGCTCGAATCCTTGTAACTCTTTCACCAACAGAGCCGGGAGGCGAAGAACTTTGGCGCAAAGCAATGCTGGCGAAAGAAGCAGTTCCCAGCCTAAATTCCATCATCACGGTTGGCGCAAGTGTTGCTCAGGATGGTCTGAGCTGGCATCAAGTGACAGGCCAACAACCGGCCGATCGACTGATATTCGATCGCCCAATAACCGGAAATGAAATAGCCTCATATTTTCACACTGGGGGTACCACAGGAGCGCCTAAACTTGCGCAACACACGCATCGTATGCAGGTACTTAACGTTTGCCAAATGCAGCTGACGGGGCCACGAGGAAAAACCAGTAATGGTTTCTCAGACTGTGACAAAATTCTCTGCACCCTGCCCCTGTTCCATGTGAATGCAGCGTTCGTCACCGCTTTAAATGCAATTCTGGGAGCTGGAGAAGTCATTCTTGCCGGCCCTAATGGCTTTCGCAATCCGCAGCTTATTGAAGATTTCTGGCGCCTGATTGAACAATACAGCATCACCTTCTTTGCAGCTGTCCCCACAATTTATGCCACTTTGCTTGAAAGACCCATTGATAATTTTGATACCTCCAGCCTTCTCAATTGCGGCTGCGGCGCGGCCCCTATGCCCGTGAGCTTGCTGGAAAGTTTTGCCCAACGCACTGGCGCGGACATTATGGAAGGCTACGGCATGACAGAGACCATCGCCGTGGCAACGACGCATTATTTTTTTGGTGATCGTAAGATTGGATCAGTGGGTATGCGTATCCCCTACCAGAACATTAGAATCGCCGATATTGATGACAGTGGCAATATAATTAAAGATTGTGACACTAACGAAATAGGCGCGATTCTGCACTCAGGAATAAGTACTTTTCCCGGCTATAAGCAGCAAGAGGCTAATCTGTCTGTATGGCCCGAAAATGATCTATTTAATAGTGGTGATATGGGTCGATTGGATGAAGAGGGCTATCTCTGGCTGGTGGGACGCGCCAAGGACTTGATTATTCGCGGCGGCCATAATATCGATCCTCTGGTCACTGAGGACGCACTCGCGGCTCACCCTTCGGTCGAAGTAGCAGCCGCCGTAGGTCGCCCTGACACCCACTCAGGAGAGGTTCCGGTAGCCTTTGTACAGTTAGTAGCGGGAGCCACCGCCAGTGAAGTAGAATTAAAAGCTTTCGCCCGTGATCATGTTAGCGAACGAGCAGCTGCACCGGTTGATGTGACTATCTGTGATGTTCTGCCTGTGACCGCTGTAGGCAAAATATACAAACCAGAACTCAGGAAAAGAGCTATAAAAGCCGCTTTTAACACAGCATTAAAAGCTGCATTTTCCGAAACGGAATTTATGATTCATATTGCCGATGACAAACGTCTTGGTATTAAAGTCATGCTTGAGGCTAATGATACCAATGGCCAAGATGATTTTGGCAGCCAGCTGCAGGAGGTGCTGCAGCACTTCACTCAGCACTGGGAATTAATCGATACTGACGCATAAATCTGGCAAACCTATTTAAAATAATACGAGGGAGTTGTCACAAATGGCACGATTCAAAGAGCAGGGTGGCGTATCTACCATGGACCCACCACCTTACAAACGCTGGATAGCATCGCAGATGCTAAAGAATTATGTCAGCTTCGCTGGCACTGATAAAAGGCGTATCAAGGAGGAAAAGAAAAGAGTGCAGGAAAAATCGCCTCACAGAGTCGAGTATTTCCACTATGTCGATGATCCCTACAGCCATCTGGCCGCACAGATTTTGCAGGCTTTTGTGGCCCGCTACAATATCGAACTCAGCTGTTATTTAGTCAGCGAGCCGCCGGGAGATAACGCCCCGGAACTTGATATGCTGATGAAGTTATCGCGCTATGACGCCCATCAAATTGCCGACTATTACGGCCTGGCATTTGCACAGCGCTCGGACCCTCCCGACAGACAGCTATCACAGGCGGCTAACGCCATCCTGTCTGCCCAGGACAGTGATCACTTTGTAGCCTGCGCTGCACAGGTAGGTCAGGCGCTGTGGTCGGATGACAAGAAAAATTTACAGACTCTGGACAAGCAATATGGTTCGCTAGCATCGCATGAAGTTGCCGAGAAAATTGCCATAGGCAATGCGAGACGGGCGCAGCTAAAACATTATTCAGGCGCCATGTTTTATTATGCAGGCGAATGGTACTGGGGTGTTGACCGGCTCTATCATCTTGAAACACGTCTTGCTGAGCTGAATGCAGATAGTCAGCTTGGACAACCCCTAATAGCGCCCAGACCGGAAACACCTGCTGGCCCGCTGCGAGACAATGGCACGCTGACGCTGGAGTTTTTCCCAACCCTGCGTAGCCCTTACAGTTCAATTGTGTTTGATCGAACCGTCGCGCTGGCCAAAGCAACTCGCGTTGCACTGGTGCTTCGACCCGTTCTGCCTATGGTAATGAGGGGCGTTCCAACTACAGCCATCAAAGGTCCCTATATCTTTTGGGATACCGGACGTGAGGCTCGTGTTGCCGGTGTACCCTTTGGCAATATCTATGATCCAGTCGGCGAGCCAGTCAGGCTCTGCTGTTCCCTTTTACCCTGGGCTACTGAGCAAGGTAAAGCAGCCGAGCTGATGAGCGCATTCTACGCCTGTGCATTTGTTAATGGCATCAACACCAACAATACCAGAGGACTGCGTAAAGTTGTCGAACAGGCTGGTTTGGACTGGCACCAAGCCAGAGCTCGACTGGGTGATCCAGAGGGAGAGCGTATGTTAGAAGAGAATAGACTATGTCTCTATGACGCCGGCATCTGGGGGACACCAAGCTTTAGGCTTCTCAACGCCGACGGCACTGAGCTGCTCGCTCTCTGGGGCCAGGATCGTCTATGGCGTATCGCTGACGAAATTCAACGGCAATTGAGAAAGGGTAAAACCTGATCAACTGACTTTAAGTCCAGCGCTGATGCCCTTAGTGATGGATCAAAAGGCATTTTTGATGTGGTTATATTTAGTCGCTAATTTATACAAAGGAGAAGAGATTGGACCTTAGAATTGCAGGAAAAAAAGCACTGATGGCTGGCGGTAGCGCTGGCATGGGACGAGCTACTGCTGAACGATTAGCTGAAGCCGGTGTTGAGCTCTATATATCGGCGCGGCGTGAAGAAAGGCTGATAAAGGCCGCAAAAGAAATTTCGCAAACATACGCGACCACAGTAACACCCATCGTTGCTGATTCATCAACCGATGAGGGCCGGGCAATATTATTTGCGGCCTGCCCAGACCCCGATATTGTCGCCATTACCATCAAACCACCAGATCCCAATGGAGACTTTCTTCAGGTCACGCCTGAAATGTGGCGGGAGTCAATAGAGACTACGCTACTAGGCCCCATTGAAATTATGCGCCACTATATTCCTCAGATGAAAGAAAAAGGCTGGGGCAGGCTGTTAAATATCGCAACATTCTCGGCTAAAAATCCGATGATCTGGCGCCTGATGTCTGGGCCTGCTCGATCGGCTCTAATTAATTACACTGCCAGCGTCTCCCGAGAGATAGCGCAGTACGGCGTGAATATTAATAACATATTGCCGGGGATGTTTGCGACAGAGGGCTCAGAGGAAAATACTGACGCTTACGCCAAGGCATTTGGTCTTGAGCTAGATAATGATGTTATTACCGAGCACTTCCAACAACATAACAAAATCCCTGCAGGCTTCGCAGCCAATGCCGATGATATGGCCCCCATGGCCGCTCTTCTATGCAGTCCATTGTCGCGCTATATCGTTGGGCAGAATATTGTTATTGACGGGGGTCAGCATAATTCATTGTTCTAATATGAGTTCTAATCTAGGTTCGAAATAATACTGCGCGATGGACTGTATAAAACTGTGACCAACGACATTATCAACTAGGAATGAAATGTTGCACTTACCTGACCCAGATTCTCAATAACTACCTGTATCTCAGAGTCATGGTTAATTTCGATTAGTTCTGTCGGTGACCCTGGAATCACCATAGAGCCGCTTTTTAGCCCCTCTCCGCTGCTAGAGAGCGAATTAACTAGCCAGCGCAAGGATTCAACAGGTCCTCCCATAATCTCACTGGCGGGGGCCGATGTGATCAGCTTTTTATCCTGATACACAGAAAAAGCTTCATGCTTAAAATTGAGCGCATCTGCAGACACCTTCCTATTGCCCACTATTAGACCCGCATGAATACCCCCAGAGCAGATAAGCTCTTGCAGGCTTGGAGGCTGATGCCAGAACCTGTAGTTATGCAGCTCAATGCCAGGGCTAACATGGTCAATCGCCTCAATTAACTCTTGATCAGAGAAGTCGCTGCCAAAGAGATCACAACCCATAGTGAAAACCATTTCTGGCTCAATGGCACAATTAGCATAGGCCATCCGATCAATAGGCATGCCTTCACCCTGAACATGGGGAGCAAATAATCGCCCTGAAATAGGCTCACTGATACCAAATTGAGAGCGAATCGCATGGCTTGTGCATCCTACCTTATACCCAACCACGCTCTCCCCTAGCCCTATTCTTTTCTCGCATACAAGATTCTGAATTTGATAGGATTCCAAGACGGATAGACCGTCTACAGATGAGTCTTCGATGCGCCATGTGTTAGAGTAAAAAGCATGGAAAAAAGCATCTGCTAGCGCAGTAGAATCGAACACCTTTGATTAACCCTCATCAAGAAATTGTAACTAGAAGTTGAATCCTCAAAACTACCCAACACCATTCAGAATTATATTTTCATAGGGAGTTTTTAACTAAAGCACTTCGCAGCTAGAGAAAAAACCTGATCCAGCAGAGAAGATCTAATATCCCGATGCCGCAATCCCATTATGTCAGTGCTAATTTGTTTTGTTGGCACATTAAGTTTTATTACTTTTCCCCTACCTAACTCTACGGTCATCGCAAGCTCTGGCGTATGACAGAGGCAATGTGAATTAATTACTAGCTCTTTGCCCATATGCAACGAATCTATAGCCACAATTTTTAGTTTACTTTTTACGATACCAGGGCTCTCTTTTAACCTTGGATAATGAGGCGTAATTGCTGGCGCTTTAGTATTGTACATCCAGGGGTAGGCCTGCAGGTCATCACCTATTATCTGGCGGTCAAGTTTCCCCAATGGATGATCTGCCGCACAGAAAACACCAAAGTGACTACGAGTCATCAATTTAGAAAGTAGTGAGGACGGTATTTTACCATTTGCAGGAATACTGGCAAAGGCGATATCAACAATGCCTTCCTCTAAATCTGAGAAAATACTTTCATAGTGCGATTCATAAAATTCCACAGCAATTGAAGGATAGACCTCACTTAGGTTAGTCGTTAATTTACTAATAAAATCACTTGATCTTATATCACCAAGAGCAATCCGAATTCTGGCGCCACTGACTTTTAGCTCGGCTTGAGCAAGTCGAAGGTGTTCAATTGTTCGTTTGGCATGAGGATAAAAGTCTCTGCCCCTGGCATTTAGAACCATGCCTCGACCTCGTCGCTCAAAAAGTGAGACACCCAACTGGTTCTCCAGCCTCTTTATACTGCTGCTCAGTCCCGGTTGCGAGATATGTTGATCATCTGCCGCCGCATGGGCCGTTCCGGTCTCCACCACCGCGACAAAGTGCTTTAACTGCCTAATATCCATTTAATCATTGACCCCTCTTAAGTTTCAATTTTAAATCCTATCCCTAGCAAATTATCGATTACTATAACAAGAAACGCCACCCAAAAGGTGGCGTTTCTTGTTTAGCATTGGCAAGGGCTTGAGGCTGGGTCTTTTCGCCGTTTGACTGGTGATCTACCGTCGCTTCGCAATCGACGCAAAGCCGAGATAGAGTGAATAAGGCATGTCACTCGAGAGGCTATTAATCAGTCAGTGTGCCAAGTGCGAGCTCTCATCAAAGCGCCACTGCAATGCATTGGAGTGCACAGCGCTCCCAGAGTTTAAATGCCCTAAGCCTCAAAGTGACACGTCAACCAAGCCTAAAACGTGCGGCATAATACACGAGCAACCATCAGCGTCTAATGCGGCCACTAGCTCCAGTGGAGTTCCTAACGGCGCGTCGACCAAGTCGCACTGACTTTGATACTCCCCTCACTCGTCGCCTACCAATGTGAACTGACTTGTATCTGCATCGACTTCACCCGCGCCGCAAACAACAGTCTTGTTTCGCTGCGAGGAAGAACCCACCCCAACACAAACTATCAATGCATAAGCTGCTAGATGCGAAGCAATTTAGGAATCGGGCTGCCAATAAGGTGATGGGGCTCGCCACACAAAGTGCACCAGCCCCCATTTGAAACGAATCAGGGATTCATCGATACCCTAATACCAAAAGTCCGCGGCCGCGGTGTCATGTGCTTGTTGGCGAAAAAATTCTGCTGCATGATAAATGTGGAGTCATCGTTATCCAATATGTTCTCTCCGTAAAGCGCCACCGACCACTTATCAGACGTCCAACCTAAGCTGAAATCCACCTTAGACCAAGCATCGGTTTCCGCATAAAACGGATTCAGTGTGCCCGGGGTGCCGACAGTATTTGGAAACCCATTGGGTAACTCATCAGTGTAACTGTAGCCCAAGCGAGCAAACGCTTCATTGCCACTATCTAGGGGCACAGTGTACTTGAAATGTCCAGAGAGCTGCAGATCTGGCGAGACAAGAGAAGAGCCCATCTCTGCGCCTGTCAAAATAGCCTCTTGTTCACTTAATTGAGTAATTCTAGCGTCCTGCACCGCAACATTGACCCCAAGCTCCAAGTTGCCCCCGATATCGGCTAATATCTCGAGTTCTATCCCATCGGATTCGGCCTCACCCGCATTGGTAATGAATTGATCGGGTTCTCCTGGGCGCATGGCACTCAATTGAATATCCTCCCAGACCATCTTGTAGATTGAAAGGTTTGCTGTGACTGAATCCCATTGCGCCTTCATGCCAACCTCGTAGTTCCAAAGACTATCTGGGCTGGAAACCTGTTGAATCACAACGGTTGAGTCGGGGTTTAAGCGACTAGAACCCAGCTGACCGTCAAGGCCAGGTAAAAAGCCGGCGCGATTGATTTCGTTACTTCTGAAGCCCTCCGAGGCGGTCGCATAAAAATTCACGTTATCGTTAAACTGCCACGCCAAAGATAACTTCACGTTGTTACTGCTGGTTTTACCTGGCTCGTATGACGCCGCGGTGTAAGGCACAGGTGTAAAGGAACTTTCCCCCCCAAAAACAACCGGGCCAAGAACCCCGCCCAGCGACGAGGAACCGCCGCCTGGGCGCGAGTTACTGTTTTCCATGTCACCAGTTCTGAAGCCCACCGTCGCTTTGATGGTATCTGTCAGCTGGTAGCCGAGCTCCCCAAAGAATGCGCTCTCCTTATACTCATATTGGACGGCGCCGCCATAAATCCAAGCGTGATCAACCCCCATTGTGGTAATGGCGCCATCAATTGAACCGCCTCCTCTGGCATCTATCCATGACTGCGGGAAATAAAACACCTGCGCTGAGTCAGTTTGTCGGTCAAGTAAGAACCCACCTACAACCCAGTCCAGTCGAGAATCTGAATTGGACACCAGACGAATCTCCTGAGCAAAAGCCTCATCATCGGGCTCACGGTGAAGTAGCCACGGGAACATGCCGCCCAGTATTGGGCTCAAATCTGCTTCCATGGCCGCATCATTCTCAGAAAAATTAGTCGAGGAGGTGAGAGTGGCAAAGCCAAGATCGTACTCAAGCGTCATATTCATCATAGACATCTCAATTTCGGAGCTGTCTTTGGCGAAGCCAGTTCTGGAGTTTTCACCCAGAGCCGGATTAATTGTCGATCCATCGTCTATTTCGGTCTCTTGAAACATGTATGAGAAACTGGCATTAAACCGATCACTCACTTGCCAGCCAAGTAGCGCCCGCAATCCCATGTTTGTAACATTGTTGGTTGGGTTGGTGCCATCGCTGAGGTTATTGACCCAACCGTCATCTTCAGCTGCGAAAGCAACCAGACGCACAGCAGCATTGTCGTTTATGGGAATATTCACCATCGCGTTGTAGCGCTGACGTAATTCGCCGCTAGTCGAACCTATATCTGTGGAAATTTTATAGGACAATCCACTTGGGTCAGGCTTATTTGAAATGATTCTTACCGCACCGGCAAGGGTGCCGGCCCCAAATAATGTACCCTGAGGACCCTTCAACACCTCGACCCGTGCGGCGTCAAATAAACCAAAATCCATTCTGACTGTGCTCTTTGCGGCCGACATCGGCATTTCGTCTAGGTACACGGCCACTGGACTAGTCAAATCGTCCTGATTCAACAAGGTGCCGATGCCGCGTACTATGAACGATGGATTAATGTTGTTCCCTGCCGTGCTGAAGGTCATACCGGGAATGGTATCCGCGATTCCTTGAGAGTCAGTGATCCCTGCAATTTCTAAGGCATCCTCTCCGAGCACTGAGATGGCCATCGGTACATCACGCAGGCGCTCGTCTCTCTTGGTGGCGGTAACTATAATCTCATCAATTGAAGTATCAGTTTGTGCAGCGACAGTTGGCGCGCCTACACCTGTAATCAGAAGCGAGCTTAACGCAACGCCTTGATATAATTTTCCTCGTTTAATCATGCTCATTAGAAGCCCCTAGTAAGTTCAAATGTTTTTATACTTATGTTTTCTTCGCTATAACTTTAATATAGTCAGCTACACCGATCTTTGTAAGTATGTTGATTCAAACACTTCGCTTCTACAAGCAATGGTTTATTGATAGATAACGCTATGTTATTGAAATAATTTTGGGACGTGCGGAGGGCTAGTTCTTATCTTTCAGATATTCTCTCTGTCTTGCCAGTTACAAGCGGAATAGCCTGCCACTGCCCAATTACTCAAGCAGCAACAAACTGAAAGATTACAACGTTTGAATTTAGCTGTATAAACTCTCTGCCATCTGCTCAAGGCCCCGAAAAATCTGTATCGGATCATTGCGTTTTAGCTCGACCATCTTTGACGAATCGCAATTACCAATAACGAATTCATCTGCATGGCAAGCCAACTGCGGTAAAATGGCGGCAGCGGCCTCCTCGGCTGTCAAACCCTCAGTCATGACACCTTCTTCGGCACCAATCACCGATCCATCGCCAGTCATCGCATTGGCGACTGCACCAGTTTTAACCAGTCCAGGAATAATGGTACTGACTTTAATGCCGTGATAAGCCACCTCGGCACGCAGTGCATCAAGAAAGCCTATCAATCCAAATTTGGCAGCACAGTAAGCCGTTCTCAGAGGAATGCCCACTTTACCTGCGACACTCGATGTCCCGGCAATATGACCGGAACCCTGCTTAATCATGATGGGTAATACTTGCTTTGTTAATGCAATAGGACCTATCAGGTTAACTTCTAACGCTGTCCGGTAGAGATCTAATTTCACCTCAGTACAAAAATCACGCACCCCAACACCTGCATTATTGATCAGTACATCTATTCTGGAATAGGCTTCCATAACCTTATCAACAGCACCGGGCATAGCATCCAAATCCACTACATCTAACGGCATCACTAGCACACTCTCTCGGTCGGCTCCTGCTTCATAACAGCGCTTTTCTACTCGCTCAAGCTGCTCACTATTGCGTGCGGAGAGTACAAGTTTTGATCCGCTGCGGGCAAATGCCACAGCCATCTCCTCTCCGATACCTGCGGAGGCACCGGTTATCCAAACTACCTTGTTAGAAAATGCTTCTTGGTTACTGATTTTTTTGTCCATTTAATCAACCCTTATATTTGTATGTGTTCCAGAACTGGAGAGATATATTTTATCGCTAAAATTCCAAACCAGCATCTATGTTGTCGTAAAAAATTCAATAGCCACTCTCGCTAACTCTTCTCCCGCGTCGTCCTGAGTGTAGTGACCCGATTCGGCTATAGTGACGTGATTCAATCCTCGGGCCCCAGGAATGTCCTGCTGGAATCTCACTATTGCCGGGGCCTCATTTTTATGCACTTTGAAGTCCAGAAAGTTTGCACAGGGACCTCTAGTAGGGAGTGGCGATTCAGAAAACGCTGTGAGAAATGGCTTATCAAATTTCTCCAGTACCTTCCATGCACGCTTATTATCAGGAATGGATGGATTATCCGGGATAATTGGCACCAGTGTGGGAAATTGCCGAGCACCCTGCTTGTAGGACTCGTCGGGAAATGGCGCAGCATAGGCCCTGCACTCTTCGTCTGAGCAGTCATTTAGCCAAAAGCGCATAACTTCCCCAGGGTCAAAGTCCGCGTAGGCGTCACAGTGCTTGATCCAATAAAAGAATCCAGGGCGACCGTCTACTGCACCAAGGGCATTTTTTGTGACTTCTTCAATAGGCAGTACTGGCGTTTCGCTCAATAGCCTATGCAACTCAGATGCCTTTTCCAGCGGTATCCCCTTTGCATCGCCCAAGCCCGTATTAGTAACCAGAATGCGCGCAAATCTATCTGGATTATCAGCGACATTGCGCAGAGCAATTGGCCCACCCCAATCCTGAGCAATGAGATTGATATGCTGCAGATCAAGTCCTTCAATAAAACTTTTCAGCCAATTCACATGTCTGTCGAAGGTGTAATCTGAACGCTGTGCCGGTTTATCCGATCGGCCAAAGCCGACAATATCTGGGACAATCACCCTAAAACCTGCTTTAGCCAGAGGCCCTATCATCTTTCTAAAAGAGTAACTCCAATTCGGCTGACCATGCATACAGAGAACCAATTCTCCATCAGCGGGGCCCTCATCAAGGTAGTGCATTCGCAATGTCCCGCCATCCTGATCATCTATATCGAGGTAATTAGGTGCGAATGGAAAATCGACAAGACCGCTAAATCTCTCGTCCGGCGTTCGAAGTACTTTCATTGGATACTCGGTAAATTAGTTATCATTAGATTTTGTTTTGGTATAAGACAATGCTGCTCTAATGAAGTCTATTAACAAAGAGATATTGGTTAATAAATCTCTGTTATAGCGTCTCCTTTACAGATGGCGCTGAAGGAACGTCTTAAGATCGCCTAGCGCACCATTAAATTCCTTTGACCCAGGAACCGCTAAATATGCTCCATGAGGAACACCTTCGAAGATATTGAGATCCGTTTCCACTCCTGCGTCACGCAGTTTTCGATGCACCTTTACCGTGTCACTCAGCAATAGATCTCTAGTGCCTGAAACCAAGTAAGTCGGCGGAAAATCAGAGAAGTCGCCATACAATGGTGAGATAAGCGGGTTGGTAAGCTCAAACTCACCTGCATATAACTTGGCAGATGCCCGAATCATACCTTCCACAGTCACCAGTGTATTATCGACATATTCATTGGTGATAATACTGTCGCCAGTAAACAATAAATCTGCATTCGGGGTACCGACAAATAACGCTCCGGGTACCTTGAGCTTTAACTCTTTGAGCTTTAGAACGGTTGCCAGTGTCAAGTTACCGCCAGCTGAACTACCCCCCACGGCAATGGCACTGGCGGGAAAGGTCTTGAGCAATTCTTGATAAACAGCAACCAGATCATTCAAAGCAGCTGGAAATGGCGCCTCAGTTGACAATGTGTAGTCTACTGATACCACCTCAATCCCGGCGCTAGCCGCGATCATAGCACCCTCTTGCGCTGCCATAGCGCCACCGCCCAGGAAGTGCCCGCCACCATGAGCATGCATCAAAATTCGCCCTTCAAAGTCTTCACTTATCTTTGGAGGACTAATTTTATAAACCTTGACCCCGGCTATTTCAGACGTTTGGATCTTAACGCCAAACTGACTTTCATGGGTTTCAATTGTTATGTCTTTTTGTTGCAACATCGCTTGTTCTGCGATGCCAAGAAGCCCCTGTCGAAGATCGCCATCCAATGTCATTTTTCTCATATCAAATTGAGATGCACCCAATGCTGTCAATAATTGTCGAGTTTCATCACTGAGACCTGATGCTGCCGACAACTGCTTCTCGGGGACTACCCACCCCTCTGATGCCACTGACCCTGTATTTGAGCCAAAAAAGCTCAACAGAAACACAAATAGACTCCTAAACATTGTTATCCTCACTTTTGATTTACTAAAACTCATGGATTAGCTCCTTTACATTTACGCATTAAGTCTTTTATGCCAGTCGGCATGACCGTTGGCAAAGACGCGGTTCCCTGAACTCGACGAATGTCCCATGCCTTTTCTATTAAACCCATTCTCTCTGTTCTAAGATTCCTCGCAGGCGCATTTTCTGAACCTAAAATAAAATAACTTTCATTGCTTGGTGTGAAGGCTTCCCAACCATCAATATTTTTACCATTGGGATTACCGCTGGCGGCAAAACGAGTCCAGATACTCATCATCGTATCGGCATCAGCGAAATCAGCACCCACTGGATTACCACCAAACATATCGAGCTGTCCAAAGACATAGGGAAGATCTCCACCGTGAAAGGCCTTATATTGTCTATCTTCTACTGGGGGGTAATAGTTAAACCAGTAGAGGTAAACATCACTACTCACATTACTCATGGCTCTTGCCCAGAGTCTCATGGGGTAAGTAAAGTTGACGTCGTTTGAGAACTCCTCCCAAGACTGGAGAATAGTTTGCTCACTGTAACTCGGATAAAGAGAGCCAATCTCATCGAAAACCTCTCCTAACAGCCCCATTTTAAAACGGTTGAATCCATCAACCCCACTGCCATTTATACACGTAAATAAATCCATAACCGCTTCATGCTCATTAGCGTTATTGCCTATCATAGTGGGCACATCAGCCTGCTCGCCCCTCGCAAAAATGAAGGAAATCTCATCTGGAAGAACTTCACCGTCCACTGTTGGAATATATTCAAGTGCACTGAGCGCCGGGCTAGATTCAGCAGCAGCGATAACTTGATCAGCCGGCATTGCTCGCAATAGATCAAGGGACGCATTACCACCCTCTCCAACTAAAGCTTTTGCTAATATCATGCCAAGCTTTTCATCTGAGGGAGCCCATGGTTTATCCATGTTTCGATGCGACATTGGCCAAAATATCCCACCGCTTTGCCCTATAGCGCGATGGAATAATCCTTTGGCAAGAGGACTCGCCTGAAGAGCCGAGACGCTAAAGCTCCCTGCAGATTCACCGAATATGGTAACGTTATTGGGGTCTCCGCCAAATTTTGTAATATTTTCTTTAACCCAGTGTAAGGCAGCAATCTGATCCCTAAATCCCTGATTTCCCGATACACCTTTGGGGTTCTCGGCGCTAAGCTCAGGATGGGAGAAAAACCCTAGCCTTCCCAGACGATAGTTGAAGGTGACCAATACAACCCCTTTCTCTGTTAGCGCCTCGCCACTTTGTTCAAAGCCAGCGCCACCCAACAGTCCACCGCCATGTATCCAGACCATAACTGGTCTTTTTTCATCAACCTTATTGGCTCGAGTCCATACATTGATCGTCAAGCAGTCTTCGCTGGGATTACTTCGTGTACCAATATAAATACCTATCCCTGTCGTCTCAGGCTGCATGCAATAACGCCCATGACTGGTCGCATCTAAAGTCCCGACCCAAGGAATCACCGGTGCCGGAGGTGCCCATCTCAGCTTTCCTAACGGAGGGGCAGCAAAGGGAATCCCATGATATTGCTTTAGCGAATTAGTCTTTTTATCTGAGATTAATCCACGAATTAAACCGCCAGTGATACTCACCTCAGCGCTGATAGATTTAGATTCATCACCTGTTCTTTTATATTTTTCAGAGCTACATGCACTCAGCAAAAAAATACAGCATACACCTATTAGAAACGCATTTAAGAGCTTGAGCGCCGTTTCAAAAACATTATCGGTGTTCATCATAATCATAAGAGAAATCCATTTTTTCCTGAATAAAAGGGCTATTGTGGATCGACGCAACTTATCAATTCACGGCCTTCAAATTGCGCCAGAATATTTTCAATTGCGCAGGCACCAATAGCCTCATGGCACTGCGCTGTTGCAGCACCTATATGTGGAGCCAGCGTAACGTTATTCAGTTCAAGTAAGCCCGGGTGAATATCCGGTTCGTACTCAAAGACATCTAAACCTGCCGCACTGAGGTGACCAGCGTTCATAGCATCTACAAGAGCAGCCTCGTCAATCAGCGCACCTCGTCCTGTATTGACCAGAACAGCATCTGACTTCATAGCACTTAGCATCTGAGCATTAATAATATGTTTGGTTTGCGCGGTCAGCGCGCAATTTAAAGAGACTATGTCGGCAGTGGCGAGCATCTCTTCCAGCGTTTCAAAGTACGTTGCATCCAGCAGCTTTTCCGCCGCGGGTTTGCGCCTGGGGCCGTGATAAATGACATTCATATTGAAGCCTTTTGCACGCCTGGCAACGGCTTGGCCTATTTGCCCAAAACCAACAATGCCCAGAGTTGTCCCATGGGCAGTTTTACCTATATGGGTAGCCGGCTGAGTCGAGGTCCAATGACCCGCGCGTAAAAATTTTTGATTGGCAGTTAATTGTCTTGCAGAGGCCAAAATTAATAGGAAGGCTAGATCAGCTGTATCTTCAGCAACCACAGGTGTGTTGGTTATCTTAATACCTTTTGCGGTCGCGGCCACAAGATCAATATTGTCATAACCGGTACCCATATTAGCGATCAGTTTTACGCTATCAGGTATAGCGGCTATAAAGTCGGCATCGACCCTATCAAGGGCGGTTGAACACAATACCGTTGCGCCTTCAAACAGACTAAAGTCGCCTTGAAATTGACGTACCTCAATCTCCTCGCCATTCGCCCGTAATAATGGCAAAGGTAAAGGCCTCATCATCACAAGAACGGGGCGGGTCATAATGCAAGTCTCCTGAAAGCAAAATAAGGTATTAACATGGAAGTAATCAAACCCATTCCTTAAGTGCCTGCCGGTCGCGATCAAAATACCTTCCAGCAAAGAAAAATAATGGAATGGTTAAAAATGAGATGCCGGTACAGAACAGCAGGCTTTTGGTGTAGGGACTGTCAATATTATTGGCGAGTAGCCAGTCGACCAAGACTCCGGTAAAAGTAACGCCAAAACCGATACCTATAACACTAATCATCATAAGGACAACGGCGGTGACAGTCCCCCGAATCTGAGGCGGAACCAGCTCCTGAACTGTGCCAAAGACAGGACCAAAAAGGCAGCCATACTGGAATAGAGCCAGGAACATGCAAACCATAAAAAGAGGTGATGCAGGGTCGACAAATCTGTAGGCAAGCATCACCGGCATAATGAACAGCGTAATCCAGAACATAAACATCGGTCGACCGATACCTGTCTTGTGCAGAAAATAGTCACTTCCAATACCACCTGCAAGGTTACCTGCAACGCCTGCAACCAATGCCATCCACCCGGTTATCTCTGCGATATCATTGGGGTCGAAACCTCGCTCCTCGACAAACCAGATCTGCTCAAACATCGCGGCACCCAAAAACACATGAAAGGTCACTGCGCCGAACACCGTTAATTTTAAAGCAGGAGAACGAGCAAAAGCATTCCAAGTCGTGCCCAGCATTTGTTTAATACTCGGAAGTTCTGGCGACTTAACTGAATTTCCCTGCCTGTCCATTTGTGACTTACGGGGTGTCTCTTTCAAGAAAACCATAATGATGCAGAACAGGATGCCCAGTGCACCGAGTGCGTAAAAACAACCACGCCAACCTATCAAGGGCTCAAGATAAGCCGCAACCAATAAACTCAATGACACACCTAGGGGCGCTGACATGTAGTAAAAGCCAGCCGCAAAACCGAGATTTTTTGACGGAAACCGGTCCGAGAGTATCGACATAGCAGTTGGCGTCATAATCGATTCGCCAATACCGATAAATAGTCTAGGGATAGCGAGACTGAGGAACCCTTTTGCCATACCAGATATGGCTGTAAGGGCACTCCACACCACTAAACCAAACGCGATCAAACGGTTTCGGTCAACCCGATCTGCCAAAATCCCCATAAAGACCCCGGCGACCGCATAAAAGAACAGGAAAACGAGCCCAGTTAAAAGTCCAAATTGAGTATTACTCAGGCCTAACTCAGGCTTTATCCAGTTAGCCAAGCTGGCAATTAATTGCCGATCGACGATATTTAATACATTGATCAGGGTCAAAAATATTAAAAAACCATAGTCTCGGGATGTGGCATCTGTCTCTTGCGCAGTCAAATTGCTAAATCCTTAGTGCTGTAGTTTCGTATCACCCTCTCAAATGTGTCATCATTCCAGCGATAGTCCTCTTCCAACCCGACAAAGGGTTGATAGCAATAGCGAGTTTCATTGGGAAAATATTGAGCACGCGCATCGATAGCCACGGCAATTACCGCTGATCGCTCAAATATGCGTTGCTCGTCATAAATATCGCCCCCTTCTATTGCTAGGGCGCTGCGTTGACCCAGCACTGAGGCTCGACGGTGAAAGCCGATAGTAATAGAGATACGCTGATCCACCGAGGTGTTGGCGAAGGAGCCGTGGAGCATCTGTCTATTGACGATGGTCACATCACCCGGTGCACAGATTAAAGGAATCGCGTCCGGTAATCGCTCGCCTCCATTGTCCTCTACCCTTTTTTTGATATCGATATGTCCCAGCTTATGACTACCAGGCACGATCCATAATCCATTTGCAGGGGTTGTATCATAGAGCTGCACTTGAAAATTAAAACCGTGGATACCCAGATCCCAGTTGGGTGACTGCCAATGGGTTACGCCGTCCTGATGCCAGGATACCGCGCCGCCTCGGCCCGCCTGTTTGACGAAGATAACTTCAGTGTAGGGGACAAAATCGGAGCCATTAACAGCCTCGGCAATGCCCAATAGCTGTGGATGTCCATACAGGCGCAGACAGGCCGGCATGGCCTGGCATATATCCCGCAATAAAAAAAGAACGTCATTTGGAACATCGTCTTCGGGCTCAGGCTGTATCATCTGGACCGGATGGCGGCCATTCAATAGTCCCGTGCCACCAAACGGGTCCGACAGGGGTTTGATAAAGGAGTAGGGCTCGGCAGCATGATCCAGCCCCATTGCCGGACGGCCTTTGGCATCTACCTTCGCTCCGGGCTGCACCGGGGCGCGGTCAATCATATTGGTGACGTCGGCACGCAGATCGTCCAGCTCCTCCATGCCAATAACGCCCTCGAAGATATAGAACCCTTTTTGGTTATACGCATTGAGTATGTCGGGGTGAAGTTTGCCACTTTTATCCAACCGCAGCGGACCACGATTACCGGCTGCAGACGCGCGTTTTGTGCCCTCAGCAATATAGGGAGCCATCGCGGCTGCATGTTCCAACGAGCTTGTAGCCTTATTGGTAGGCGTAACAACTGAAACATCATCCATTGGTTTACCTCCTTTTTTTGATCCTAGGTATCAAATAAAAAGCTGAGCTATTAGCTCAGCTTTTTATTATCCAATATTTATCAAAGACTAAATTTATGTGTTAAAAGGAATAATCGACACTAGCGCCATAACTTCTAGGATGAATATACATTCCATGAATGCCTGGAGCACCAAAATTTTGTCCGCCATAATTTTTATAAGTAAGGCTATCATCATCCGTCAAGTTCTTGACCCAGATAGAAAAAGAGGTCATGTTGTCATTGAGGCGGTAACCTATTCTCGCATTGAAGAGCATTTGACTATCCAATAATTCATCATTGGAGTTAATCACACCTGAGACAGCATATCTGCTATCGATATACGAGCCGTCAAGTCGAGAGGTTAATGTGCCTCCAGCGAGAGGACGCGTATACTGAATCGCACCGTTAAAGGTTATATCAGCTGCCAAAGGAATTGTATTGCCGCTAGCATCCACGAGTGTGCCAAGCTTGTTATCAGTAACACCGGTGTACTCATCATAGGTTGCGTCAACAACACCCAGACCAGCAATAATGAGTAGATTCTCAGTAGGCATAGCACGCAGCTCAACCTCAAATCCCTGGCTAGTCGCTGCCGCCGCATTGGATAACTGCAGAGTTGGGACAGCCGCGGTCATATCTGTGGTGGAGACTTGCATATCCTCGTAGTCCATATAAAAAGCGGCTAGATTAATTTCCATTCGACCATCCATCAGTCTGGACTTGTAGCCAATTTCATAGCTTGTGACAGACTCAGCATCAGCGACCAAGGTCCCGGCAGCAAGACTGATCGCCGGATCCTGGCTGTACAAACTATTAAACGCTGCAGTTTTAATCCCCTGAGATACACTTCCGTACAGCATGCTGTCCTCATCAATGTTACGGCGCAGGCCAACAGTCCAGCTAGGCTCTGATGTAGTCAACTCATCTGCTGCTTCCGTTCTTTCGCTAACTCCCTGGCCAGCAAAAACATTACAGGGCATATTCAAGGGGCTGTCTGAAACACATGGGAAAGCGGTGTACGCCTTTGTTTCATCGGTATAGCGAAGGCCCATAAATGCAGTCAGATCATCGCTGATATGGTAGTTGACATGAGCAAAGGCGGCGATACTTTGGGTGTCAACTTGCATATGTTGCTCTGCAGTATAACCTCCCAAAAAACCTCGTATCGGCTCTGGAAACATCTGATCCAATCCTGCAGCAAATGCCTGGCCAATCGTCAAATTTTGGTAAGAGTGTTGCTCACTGTCGAAGTAATACAATCCTGCGACAAAGTCATAAGCCCCATCAGCTGGAGAGGCAATACGCAGCTCTTGGGTGATTTGCTCAGATGTCATCGGAAAAACACCATCCATCCATGTCATGGGTTGACCATCTATATCCGCCTGAAAGGTCATTTCATCGTCACGCATTCCCGTAAGCGAGGTAATCGTGAAACCATTTCCCAGTGTATGCTCAATGGATAGCGAGGTGCCAGACAATTCTTTACTGGTGGTGTTGGCGAAGCCATTAGCTTGAGTATATTTCACTCCATCGAAGGACATGGCGGTCAATGGGCTGCCTGCTGGTGGCATACCTGCATATTGCTCTGACCCTTCGATGTACTCATAAACGTAGTCAATAAGGTCCACTTCTAGATAATCAGAAGAAAGATCGATCGTCGTATTATCGCTGGGTGTCCACCGTATCTGAATTCGACCGCTGGACTCATCGATGGTCCCGGCATAATCTTCCTCGCCCAGCGTCATATTATCGATAAAACCATCTTTACTGCGATCTCCCATGGAAATGCGTAAGCTTAAGTCATCGCTAAAAGGAATATTTAGATTGCCTTGAAAATGTTGCAACGAGCGATCGCCCAGCTCAAAACTGGCACGCCCCGCAAATTCATTAGTCGGTTTCTTGGTAATAATATTAATTGCGCCGGCGATCGAATTTTTGCCAAATAGTGTTCCTTGAGGACCTCGCAAAACCTCAACCCGTTCAATCTCGCCCAGGTTTTGATTAGCATTAAATTGATTACCCGTGGACACACCATCAACATAGACACTCAAACCAGATTCATAGCCTATCGCTCCAGCTTGAACTTGGTTGTATATTCCTCTAATTGAGATATCCGCTGTAGCGCTATTATTGCCGGCTTCAAATGTCATATTAGGAATCAAACCGACAATATCTTTGATGTTGTTGGAACTCGAATTCGTAATCTCCTCACTACCCATTACTGAAATCGCAATGGGAATATCTTGCTTACTTTCAGCTCGCTTGGTCGCTGTAACGATCACTTCCTCCACACCTGAAAATTCACCCGACACATTTTCTTGAGACTGTGCACTCAAGCAGCTAACCATAGCAGTCGACAAGATTATGAGCTTTGTAACCGCAAAGGCATCAATAACTTTCATTGTATTCCCCCTAAAAATTAATTATTTTTTGATTTATGAAGTGAGCTTTTTAGATCTCAAGCCTGATCTAGTATGTCATCGGACTGAATTGTTACCCATAGGAATGCACTATGGTTACATAACGTCCTGTTATGCCTTACCAAATAAGTTCAAATAATTATGGGCTATGGATTGAGTGGTTGATTCAAAGATCCACGAGGATCACATCAATGCAATCAGAGTACGCCACAAAAGCATGCTAATTTAAAAGATGACCTTGTAGTAACACTTTGGGACCACCTCGATGATCTCTGTTTTCAAAAGTTATCATCACATAGCTTTTAGTTATTATTCGACACCAAACTATGCATAGACAGGTGTCCAGAAGTAGTTAATATTCAAAGAAAAACGACGGTAGCTAAGAGTCCTTTAGATCCTGTCCGGTTATTTTTATCAGAAAGTCAGACGATATTTTTAGAGACTAGCTATTAAATTATTGCTGGAACTCATTGAGTGCCAGTGTCATATTTGGAGATTAAAATGGATTACATTAATGCAACCACTAAAACTGAACAGCAAATGGAAGCTTTACTCAAAGCTGATGATGGTGGCCCTGTTTGTATGGTTAACCTGCTGAAGTTTAAAGAAAAAGCCGAGTATGAAGATGGGCGTGAAACCGATCTCTCAGGCATAGAAGCCTACCAGATCTATGGTGCCGTGACTGGATCCTTGATTAAGAAGTTAGGCGGTGATGTGGTTTTTACAAGTGTTCTCAACGGTATGGTAGTCGGAGAAGTTGAAGAGCTCTGGGATGTTATGGCCATTGCCAAGTATCCAACGCTGCAGTCATTTATCGATATGGTTTCCTCTCCCGAGTATCTTAAGGTCTATCATCACCGTATTGCTGGCTTGAAGGGGCAATTAAATATTGCCAGTACGCAGGTGATCTAGAGCTGATTTTACTCAATAAATAGCAGTATCGATGATAGAGAACATATTGAAAGCCGATAAAACGGCACACAGATTATAATACTAAACATGTTTGTAAAGGGGCAAGCTAATGGCACAGACCGAACAAGAACTGCGAGTTCAGCTCGCAGCCTGCTATAGAATCTTCGACTATATGGGCTGGAGCGAAATGATATACAACCATATCACCGTTAAGGTACCAGGGCCCGAACAGCATTTCCTGATCAACCCATTCAGCCTGCACTACAGCGAGGTAAAAGCCTCCAATCTGGTTAAGGTTGATATCGATGGCAATATCGTTGCAAACACAGACTACGCAGTGAATCCGGCGGGTATTGTTATCCATACCGCCATTCATGCCGCGCGCCCAGATATCCAATGTATCGCCCACACACACACCAATGCCGGTATGGCTGTGGCCTGTACCCAAGAAGGGCTGCGCACAGACAACTTCTACTCGGCACTGATGCACAACCAGGTTGCCTACCATGACTTTGAGGGTATTACTGTTATGGACGACGAGAAGCCACGCCTGGTAGCCAACCTGGGTGATAAAAGCCTGATGATTCTGCGCAATCATGGCTTATTGGCGGGCGGGCGCACCATTCCTGAAGCCTTCCAAAATATCTGGGGTATGGAGCGAGCCTGTCAGGTCCAGGTGACCACAGACTCAACCGGGCGGCCTATTGTACCCGTCGGCCCCGAGATACTGGCCAAGTCCGAACAGCTAGTGGCTATTCAGGCGATAGGAGAGCCCGCGGGCGAGCTTGAATTTAAGGCGTTTACTCGGTTGATAGACAAAATCGATCCTTCCTATAAGGACTAGTAGTTAATAAGGCCAAAGACAATGACTAAAGATACGCCAAACAAAGATACAATTTCTTCATCTGATATGGGCTTTCTATGCCTGCTGACCGCTCTCAATGCATTAAATATGCTCGATCGAAATCTGATGTCGGCTTTTGCAAATTACATTGTCCCTGATCTAGGGCTCAGTAATACCGAGTACGGACTGCTTACGGGCCTGGTATTTCTTATTTTCTACTCAATTGCAGGTTTGTACATGGGCATGTTGGCCGACACGGTCAATCGGACACGCCTAATCAGTTTTGGGGTAGGTCTTTGGAGCGCGCTAACAGCGGCCTCAGGATTGGCCTGGAATTTTGTCAGTATGGCCATTCCTCGAATGTTTATAGGTGTCGGAGAATCCATATTATCACCCAGTGCAATGTCACTTTTAGCGGATCGTTTCCCTCAGTCGCGCTTGGGCTTTGCAGTCGGGTTTTACTATATTGGAGCGCCTCTTGGTGCTGGTGGAAGCTTTTTGCTAGCTGGGTTTCTCGGCCCTGTCATTGGATGGCGCAACTGTTTTTATTTGCTCGGAGGAATTGGCCTTGTTCTTGCGGCAATAGTCTTTTTTGTAAAAGAAACACCCAGACGTCATTTAATCGATGCCAACGAACAAATGGAAAAACCTAGCATTCGTCAGATTGCAAAGATTGCCATGACTGCAATCCCAAAATCTCCTGCTCTTATGGCGGCTATGGCAGGTGCGATGCTATTGCATGTATTTATTGGAGCCGGTTATTTTGATCAGCTTTGGTTCGTTCAAGAACGTAACTTCGATCGCGATGAAATTGCCAAACTAACTGGGTTGATGGGTTTATCCGGAGGCATTATTGGTACCTTTTTGGGTGGTATAGGCAGCGACTGGTTTACCCAGAAAACAGGCTATGGGCGCCTTGTGTTCCTTTTCTTTATTCTTTTGGCCTGTTCTCCCTTTATGATAGCGTACCGATTAGCACCCGGTGACTCGATATGGATACCGATTGGCTTATTCTTGGGGATGTTTCAGATTGGATCGTTCTTCGGACCCTTCTTTGCGAGCATTCAGGGTTTAATTCCTCCCGAAGTACGGTCAACAGTTATCGCATTTTCAATTCTAGTGATGAATGTTGTAGGTATGGGCATTGGTATTACCATAACAGGAGTGTCAATTGATGTTATGGCCTCTTATGGGATCGATCAGCCCTATTCTGTAACTCTGTTGGGTTTTACCGTCTTTTCATTCCTCGCTATGCCCTGTTTTTTATTTGCTGGTCTGCGTTATAAACATGATCAAGAACGGCTGCAGATATCAGAAGCTTCATAAACGCCGCTGGGTAAGTACTTATCGGCGATTCAACAAGATGTGCTTAAACACTGAGAGAGTACAGTAACAATGACTGATCAGAATACCTATGTACCCCCAAAAGTATGGCAGTGGGACCGAGATAGCGGCGGCAAATTTGCCTCTACTAATCGGCCGATTGCTGGTGCTACCCACGACAAGGACTTGCCCGTTGGGAAACATCCTCATCAACTCTATTCCCTGGGCACACCGAATGGGGTCAAGGTGACCGTTATGTTTGAGGAACTGTTAGCCCTCGGCTATCAGGATGCGGAGTACGATGCTTGGTTGGTGGACATTGGTAGTGGCGATCAATTTGGCAGCGGCTTTGTATCGATAAATCCTAATTCTAAAATTCCAGCACTCCTTGATCACAGTACACCTGAGCCCACTCGCGTGTTTGAGTCTGGAGCGATCTTGCTTTATCTATCGGAAAAATTCGGCGCCTTCGTACCCAACGCCCCTGCAGACCGAGCGGAGTGCCTATCATGGTTGTTTTGGCAAATGGGCAGTGCGGCCTTCTTAGGCGGTGGTTTTGGCCATTTCTATGCCTATGCGCCGGAGAAACATGAATACCCTATCAACCGCTATGCCATGGAAGTAAAACGCCAACTGGACGTTCTCGACAAGACTCTAGCGACTCGGGAGTTTCTATCGGGCAGCGACTATACCATCGCCGATATGGCTACCCACCCTTGGTACGGCATGTTGGTCTCAGGCTCCCTCTATAGTGCGCAAGAATTTCTAGATGTCACCCAATATAAAAACGTGATTCGCTGGGCCGAGAGTATTCAAGATCGCCCAGCAGTTCAAAGAGGATTGAGAGTCAATAGAGTCTGGGGGGAAGAGAAAAGACAGTTGCGCGATCGTCACAATGCCAGCGATTTAGACTAGCTCAAAACGACATCGACCATGGATTGCGGCAATCCGCAATCCATGGTCTGAAATTACATCAATCGAACCCTAGATAACTGACAAATGTACTGTTATCAGCCCGTGTTGATCGAACATCATTCGCCGGGAACCCATCCGCGGGATAACCCATCGCAATACAGATCATAATATTTTGGTCATCAGGTATGTTAGCGTACTCGCGAACAACGTCTGACTGCATGATGCCTTGCCCGTTAATGACACAACCAATACCCCGCTCCCATGCAGCAAGCACAATACCGTAAGCCAGTGAACCTAGACCAAAGTGGGTTATCGCAGCCGGGTCAAGATACTTGTCATAGGTAAGCACTAATGACACTGGTGCATCAAATTGACGAAATCCGCGTAACATCCAATCCATACGCTTTTCTTTATCTTCTCGCTCAATACCCATAGCCTCAAATAACTGCACCGCAACATCAATTTGATTCTGACGATGCCCTGCTTCGTATTCTTCTTTATAAGGGAAATCACGGACATGAGGCTTGCCTGCCAGGGTATTCTCGGTATTTCCGGCACGAATCTTATCCAGCACTTCCCCTGCCAATGCATGGATATGCCAGGTCTGAGTGTTATAGGACGATGGGGCCCATTTTGCAGTATCGATAATCTCTTCGATCAGGCTTACAGGGATGGGGTCAGGCTTGAAGCCTCTGGTGCTTTTACGAGAACGAGCGAATGTCGAAAAATCCATATCAGGTCCTTAATGTTGAGTTTATTCGTTATTATTGTAATCTGATGAGTATATGGCAGTCATGCTGTGCTTTTTAGAAATATTCATCACGCATATAAAAACAGGTACTGTCATTTAACCCTAATAATGCGGCTTTCTGAATAGTCTGCGGTAACTCTCTATTAATAAAATATTGAGCGGCATAGAGCTTACCCTGATAGAAGTAAGCCTCAGAATCAGCCTGCTCTGGATGATCTAAACTTAGCTTACCAGCGGCTATCACCGCCTGCTTTAACCAGATCCAAGAGATAACGACCTGACCGAACATATCAAGATAAATAGTAGCATTTGCCAATCCAAGATCAGGGTCCTCTTTGATTGTAAATAGCAGCGACTCAGTTACTCGCTGAGTTCTATCAATCGCTTCTCTTATCGGAGGCACAAAGTGTGCAATCTCCGGCATAGCGGCAGCATCAGCCAGCGTCTTCTCGATTAGGCTAATGAACAATTGATAATTTTGACCATTATTAGATAGAACCTTTCGACCGAGAAGGTCTAAGCCATGAATGCCTTCAGTGCCCTCATGAATTGGATTTAACCGCTGGTCACGATATAACTGTTCAACTGGGTACTCTCGGATATAGCCCGAGCCGCCCAATACCTGAATCGCAAGATCATTACTTATGCAGCCGTATTTGGACGGAAAGCTTTTCACGATTGGCGTCAGGAAATCCAGCAGTAAGGCAGCCTGCTCACGATCATCGGCTGCAACTGCAGTTTTACAGTCTTCGGCTAAAGACGCTGCATACATACAAAGCGCCAGACTTCCTTCAGCATAGGATTTTTGCGCCAACAGCATGCGCCGTACGTCCGCATGCTCAATAATCTTAACCTGAGGAGTCTGGGGATCTTTATTTGATGGCAGACGACCCTGAGGCCTCTCACGGGCATAATCCAAAGCATGCAAATAACCTCTGTAAGCAAGGGCCGATGCTCCCAAACCCACGCCAATTCTTAAGTCATTCATCATTTGGAACATATACCGTAGCCCTTGATGAGGCTCACCTACAAGATAACCAACAGCTCCTTGTTGCTCACCAAAATTTAAAACGGTGGATGTAGCGCTGCGATTGCCCATTTTGTGCAACAGGCCGGCCAGAGCGACATCATTCCTCTCCCCAGTAGTACCATCAGTATTGACCAAAAATTTAGGCACAATAAATAGAGAGATACCGCGTGTTCCCTTGGGAGCACCCTCAATCCGCGCTAAAACCAGATGCACAATATTGTCTGACAGACTGTGATCACCATTACTGATATATATCTTCTGCCCGCGAATAAGATAGCTATCGTCAGGCTGTAATGTGGCCGAGGTTTTAATGTCACCGAGTGTTGAACCCTGGGCGGGTTCAGTTAGAGCCATGGTACCTGCGCTTCGGCCATCCATCATAGAACTTAGAAACAGGGATTTTTGCTGCTCATTGCCAAATGCCCGAATCACATTGCTCGCCGCAGCAGTAACAAAGTAGTAACCACTGCTTCCTGAATTTGCGGCTTGAATATAGGTCCCGCACACCTTAGAGATAACTTCAGGTAATTGAACACCACCCTCCTCGAAATCATAGCTAGCACCAAGTAAACCAAATTCTGCAGTGGCATCCCAGGCGGCCTGGATTTCAGGGATCAAGGTAACGGAATCATCCTCAAAGACAGGTTCCTCTGCATCGCCCTTGTGGTAGTGGTTCGCATAGTATTTTTCGGCGATGTTCTTGGCACCATTAATCGTGGCATCGAAGCTTTCTCGTGAATGCTCAGCGTAGCGCACCCTACTCAGAAGTGACTCTGTATCAAGGAATTCATAGAGAAGAAAATCGATATCACGTTGATTGAGAGTAGCAGTGTTCATGTGAGTAAAACCGTACCTGTGAGCCCTGAAAAATAACCTTTATATTAGAGCAACATTGAGCTCTATTCCGGAATCAACGTCTAACTACTTTTAGATATTAAGTGATAAGTCAATTTTATGGATAACTGCAGTGATGACGTTGGTATTGATGATAAGATTACGAGCTCAAAAATAATTCACGATCGCCGGTATAAATAAGGGGAGGCTGGAACATGTACAGTGGCACCTATACACTCATCGGGCAAGAACTCAGCATGTTCACCCGCAAACTCGAAGCGCAATTACGCTATCAACATATCCCCTATCAATGGAAAATTAAAAATCAAGAAAATACTGAGTCAATTAACTCGCGTGTTGGCACTCATTTTATCCCAATATTAAAAACACCTGATGGATGGATGCTGAATGACACCATTAGCATTGGTCCATTTTTGCATGATCGTTTTAATAACTGTCCCGTGATTCCCAGTGGGTCAGCTCAACGAGGCTCATGTTTTGTTTTGGAAGACTTTTTTAATCACTGGTATCCACGACATGCTCTGCACTCACGATGGTGCTATCCAGAAAATGTCGTTATTACGGGACAACGTTTTGGCAATAATGTTTTGCTGGGTAAACATATTGATGAAGAATTAAGCGATGAAGAAAAGTTGCAGGTAAAGGACTTTGGCGAGGTAATGCACAGTTCATTTGGAGCGGCGGCCTGTGAAGTACAGGGTGCAGGTCCAGAAAAAAGTAGGGCTGTTAAAGCTGACTTCGCACGCCTACTGAGGCTTCTAGTTGCTCATTTTAAACATCATGATTTTCTACTAGGCTCTCGCGCTTGTCTGGCTGACTTTGCGCTTGCCGGTCCTTTTGTGGCACATTTTCTTTTAGATCCCGAGCCAAGGGCTTGGCTAGGTGAAGACCTCCAAGCCATGGAGAAATATGTGGCTCGAGTTTGGTCTGGCGCTCGATCAGACTCAGATTGGCCAACGAATGATCAACTGCCAGATACTATTTTCCCTATTTTTGACTACGCGAAGAAGCACTATCAAGTTTTTGCTGCGCAGAGTATTGCTGCTGCCGGTCGAAAAGAGAAATTCTTTGAGCTTGATCTTGGAGATGGACCTTTTGTTGCAAGGTCTATGAAGCGTCTGGAAAAAGCACGAATGCATGTACAAGATGAATTACTCCAGGCAAATAGCAATACGTCTTCTTTGACTGGTTGTGGTGTTATGGATTTTTATTTAGCGCCCTCAACTCTCAACTAATAACAATTTTTTAGGTACTTCCCTATGAAGATCATTAGGGTTTTTATTCTAATCTCTTTATTTTTTCTCGCCGGCTGCGATAACACGGCGCCAGAATTGAAATCAGCTCACAGCTCAATTAAATACCCATGACATTAATCTCCAATCAAGTGCGCTCAAGGATGGTGGTTGTTATAACAAAAATCCCGATAGGAACGCTTTTTTTGGTGATTTACATGTCCACACGAGCTATTCGTTTGACGCAGTTGCTGGAAAATTAGGAATAACACCTGATGATGCAAATCGATATGCTCGAGGTGAAGGAATACCTTTTTTCCCACTCAGTGATAAGGGAATTCCTGCAGGTATAGCGAAGATAGATCAACCGCTAGACTTTCTTGCTGTCACAGACCATGGCGAATTCCTCGGGGAGTGGTCGATGTGTACAAACAAAAATTCAGATTATTTCGACAGTGATTTTTGTCGTGAGCAATACCGCGCTCAAGAGGGATCCCCTCTTATGTTATTCGGCCCAATCATTGCCCAGAAAATCCCAAAGCGTAATGTGGAACTTTGCGGTGAAAGTGGTGATGTTTGTCGGCATCAAGCCATAACACCATGGCAAGAAATGCAGGCGGCTGCAAACAAGGCTAACACGCCTTGCGAATTCACAAGCTTCGTGGGCTATGAATATACAGGTACGCCAGGAAATTCTAGCTATCACAGAAATGTAATTTTCAGAAATTCTAGCGTGCCTAGCCTTCCTGTAAGTTATATCGATGCTCCACTGGATAGCATGCTTTGGTCCAAACTCGATGAGGTTTGCGACATCTTAGAAAATTGTGACTACTTAACTATCCCTCATAATACGAATTTATCAAATGGCAGTATGACCCCGTATCGACAAATTCCCAAAACCATTGAAGCTCAACAAAAGTACGCGTGGCATCGCCTAGAGAGGGAGCCAATTATTGAAATTTTTCAACATAAAGGTGGATCAGAATGCGTCAATGGCCTGAGTACCATTTTCGGAGAGCCCGATGAGCTATGCGATATCGAAGCTATCAAAAAGATCGGACGCCCAAGAGTTTTAAAGACCTTAATATTAAATCAGGGAGTCCTCACCGAGGGAGTTGGTAAGACTGTTATTCCAACTGAAGAGTGTGAGCCTAACGTGGCCGGGAGTAGAGGCGTGTTAGGAGCGGGATGTATTGATGAGACTGATTTCTTGCGCTCCTCTCTGCTGGTTGGTTTAAAGGAAGAGCGCCGTATCGGAATGAATCCTATAAAGCTTGGCGTTGTTGCTTCAACAGACAGTCATTCAGGTACGCCAGGAGCGAACAAAGAATCTGACTGGAGAGGAGCGGTAAGTGGAGAAGATTCGCCTCTAGGAAGACTTGGTAAAGGCATGCTAGGGCTGCCCCTAACAACTGCAATTGAAGGAAATCCCGGAGGCCTGGCGGGTGTTTGGGCAACTGAAAACACTCGTGATGCTGTATTTGACGCTATGCTTCGTAAAGAAGTGTTCGGAACATCTGGACCTCGTATAAAACCTAGACTATTTGCTGGGTGGGATTTCGATGACAATTTGTGCTCTCAAAGTGAGATGATTTCAAAAGCGTATTCTGAAGGGGTACCAATGGGTGACGATCTAGCACCTTCAGACAATGAAAATCGTAAGCCAAAATTTTTAGCTTTAGCAACACGAGACTTCAATAGTTTGAAACTCCAATCTTTGCAACTGGTCAAGGGTTGGATAGAATCAAATGGAGATCTCCACAATAAAGTGATTCCAATGCTAGAACGCCCATATGGTGAAGACGAAATGTGTATTGTCTTCACAGATGAACACTTCGATTCACAACAATCTGCATACTATTACCTTAGAGCTGTTGAACCACCATCGCCTCGATGGCATACCTATGATTGTAAGAGAGTTGAACCTGGCGAGCGTCCGCCAGTGTGCACAAATGACGATTATCCTAATACCATCCGCGAGATGGCCTGGTCCTCGCCCATCTGGTATCGAGGTGTTCAGAATTAATTGAATCTCAATCTGTAATCTCTCAAAGTTGCAGCTATGAATAGTCCATTCGAGTTAGTTTCCTACGACCACTTTCTAGTTACTGCTTTCTGTATTTTATTGATCATTTTTTTGCCTCGATTATTTCTAGATCGGAGTGATGCATCAAAAAACACATTAAAGTATTGCCTCGTTATTTTAATTTTAACTTTTCAGGTCATGGACTTCTTCAAAGTTGTTTATCTGTTCGGTGAGCCTTGGAAAACAGCACTTCCCCTGCATTTATGTGACTTCTCTGCGCTAAGTATTGCCGGCTACTTGATAACTGGAAATAAGAATCTGTTTAATTTTGCTTTTTTCTGGGGTATCGCTGGCGTGGGCATGACAATTTTAACTCCCAACTCAGTTTATGCGTTCCCATCAATAGATTACTTAGCGAACCAATATGGACATACGTTAATACTTTTGGGGATTTCAGTTGCAATTATAGTGTTGGATGAACGGCCATATACCAAAGACATTTTTGTTATTTTTGGATGGACAACTTTGATGCTGGTTTACTCGCCATATTATTTTTATGACAAGAAAAAAAACTAGCGACGTCTTACCATATTGGGAGTTAATTCTTTTAGGCTCCTGATTCCCATCAGTTTCATGTCTCGTTCTACTTCATCTCGAAGATTTCCCAAAGCACTTTCCACTCCAAGTCTTCCTGCTGCGCCGAGCGCATAAAGGTACATCCGCCCACCTGAACAGGCTGTTGCACCAAGAGCAATTGCCTTTAAAATATGAGTCCCCCTTCGTATTCCTCCGTCCAAAATTATATCTATCTTTCCGCCCACAGCCTGCACTATTTCCTCTAACTGATCGAAAGGACTCCGACCACCATCGAGTTGCCGCCCGCCATGGTTAGAAATCATAATTGCGTCTGCACCTATCTCTACAGCGCGTCGAGCGTCATCTGCACTCATAATACCTTTTAAGCAAAATTTTCCACCCCAAGATCGCTGAAGATCAGCAACATCATCCCAAGTCATACTCTGGTCTAGCATAGAAGAGAAGTAATCTCCCACAGAAATAGCTATATTAGTTCCCTCTCTCATATGATCTTTTAATTGGGCAAGTTCAAACTTTCCACGGAAAAGATAATTCAATCCCCACACTGGCTTAGAGGCAAACTCTATTAAACTTTTTGGTGTTAATCTTGGTGGGCTAGTAAATCCTGTTCTAAGATCTCGCTCCCGATTACCTCCTGTGATTGTATCTACAGTCAGTGTCAAAATATCGAATTTTGCAGCTTTCGCAGCCTCTACCATAGAGGCATTAAGTCCACGATCCTTATGAAAATAAAATTGGAACATCTTTGGTGTTGAAATCATCCTTCCAATTTCCTCCAAACTTACAGTTGTGAGGGAGGAAACGCCAAATAATGTATTATATTTCTCTGCCGCTAGGGCCACTCCTCTCTCGCCCTCGTGGTGAAATAATCTTTGTAACGCCGTCGGCGAGCAAAAAATAGGCAAGCCTAATTTGAAGCCCATGACCTCTACAGACATATCTATATTTTCTACACCTGCCAGCACATTGGGTACTAAATCATAGTCATCAAATGCGGATGTATTGCGACGATATGTTATTTCATCTTCAGCCGCGCCATCAATATAGTGGAAAATTGGACCTGGTAAACGACGCTTAGCTAGATCCCTCAAATCCAACACATTATGACAATTTTTTAATGATCTAGGCATGCTGGGTTCCTTTGTGTTTTATAAACATTCATGTATCAGCCATATCTTTTTTATGAAGGTCAATATGACATACTATTTTAACATCGCCTATATCCAGTTTTTATAAGCTAGATAATTTGAGAAAATACGAAGTTTGGAATGTTAGATTTACTAAGCCGTCAAAAGATCAGAAATACTAGTCAAAATGACTTTGCTTTTAGTAAGCCCAAATATTAATATTTCGTCGAGTACCAACGATGAACTGGTTTTCTCGACTAAAGTAATAACGCACCGTCAAACTAAGGTTAACCGAGGAACAATGCTATGCCACAACTAATCAAGAAATCTGAGATTGAACAGTATATAGGTCATATCTGCGAGCCCACAGATTGGTTCAAGGTGACTCAAGAGCAGGTCAATGTTTTTGCCGACTGTACACTGGATCGTCAGTTTATCCATGTAGATCCAGAAGCGGCGGCTAAGTCTCCCTTTGGTGGCACTATTGCCCACGGTTTTTTAACCCTGTCTATGCTGGCTTATTTCTCTCAGAGCTTCAGTCTGTCAATTGAAGGTAGCTATATGGGTGTCAATAAAGGCTTCGATAAGGTACGTTTTGTTGCGCCCGTGCCTGTGGGTAGCAGAATACGCTGTCATACTACTGTGGCTGAGATTAACCAGAAAAAGCCTGGCCAGTATGACTTTAAAATGGATATCTTAGTTGAAATTGAAGGTGGCGATAAACCGGCGTTGGTTGCTGAATGGCTTAGTGTTCAGATGGTTAACTAGTTTAGTTAATTTAAGTATGTAATCTACACTTTAATGCGCCAATGGAAAGTACTATAAACCCGACTCGTAGGCCATTACGCAGTAAAATAATCCGGGACCTTGCTATGAAGATCATTAGGGTTTTTATTGTAATCTTTTTTTTCTGGCCGGCTGCGATAACACAGCGCCAGAATTGCACTCAGCTCAAATAAATACTCACTACAATAATGTCCAATCAAATACCTTTTGCTGTCTCTCTAACAACATCATCTTCAAACTGATGATCTGCGACACGCAAACCAAACCGTTTTGAGATGATTTCAGGTAGCAACAACATGGCTGGCGTCAACAGGAGGGTGAGTATAGTAGACACCACTAACCCATTGACAATTGCACTAGCCAGAGGCTGCCACCAAGAGGCTACCATCCCACCTATAGTGAAACTACGATTCACCAGATCAATACTTAAACCATTGGCCAAGG
>Ga0206127_1000467_pt1 | contig 49595 bp, 51 predicted proteins | sample Helgoland_Spring_6_FD_148646 | JGI IMG/M metagenome (GOLD analysis project Ga0206127, IMG submission 148646) | Pelagic subsurface seawater microbial communities from Kabeltonne, Helgoland, North Sea - Helgoland_Spring_Bloom_20160419_1 | ecosystem: Environmental > Aquatic > Marine > Epipelagic ...
ATGTTCAGTTAATCCAGTAACCGGCAAGAGCCAGCTATCGATTATTTCGCCGCAGCAGGAAATTGCCATCGGCGAGAAAAACTACAGTCCTTCGCGGCAGTCACAGGGTGGTGATTACCATCTTGATCCTGCGCTGCAAACCTATATCAGTGGCGTCGGCAAGAAACTCGCCGCGGTCAGTGACCGCCCCAATTTACCCTATGAATTTGTTGTGCTCAATAACAGAGTGCCCAATGCCTGGGCTCTACCTGGTGGAAAAATCGCTATCAACACTGGCCTGCTGGTGTTGCTAGACGATGAGGCACAGCTCGCTGCTGTATTAGGCCATGAGATTGTTCATGCCGCTGCCCGTCACGGTGCCACGCAAATGACCAGTGGAACTCTGGCTAATATAGGTATGATCGCCATTGGTGCAGCGGTTCAGGGCCAGCCTGGGGAGCAGCTCTATGGCATGGCTTCGCAAATGGGCGCCGCAGCATGGATGGCCAAATATGGCCGCGACGATGAGCTGGAGTCTGACTACTACGGCATGGCTTATATGGCCAAGGCTGGGTATGACGTACGAGGTGCAGTGGAGTTACAAGAGACCTTTGTCGAATTGAGCAAGTCGCGCCAGACTGATTTCCTCAGTGGCCTCTTCGCCAGTCATCCACCCTCTGTGGAGCGCGTGGAAGCGAATAAGTTACGTGTTGCCGACTTTGCTCCCGGCAAGGGCTATCGACAGCGGTATCAGGCGGCGATTGCTCAGCTGATCAAAGATGCGCCAGCATATGCTGCAGAAAAACTCGCGATCAAGGCTCTGGCCGACAACCAACCCAGCTTGGCAATAAAGCATCTGGATAGAGCGGTTGCCCTGCAACCGGCAGAGGCGCAGTTCTGGCTATTACGCGGTCAGGCTTGGACTATGTTGGATAATCACAGTAATGCAGAAAAATCCTACAGCACCGCAATCGGCAAAAATAACCAAATCTATAGCCCCTATCTGGCCCGTGGCATTTTGCGTTATGAGCAGGGAGATAAAAGCGCCGCCAAAGTGGATTTAACGCAGAGCTATAAATTGTTGCCCACGGCCAAAGCTAGCTACTACCTCGGTGAGCTAGCGCTAGATAACAAAGAGTACCAGCAGGCCAATGGCTATTTTCAGCAGGCGGCTCAAGATCGAGGTGAGCTCGGCAATCAGAGTCGAGAAAAAATTCAGCAGGTGAATTTACAGCTCCGCCCCCAGAGCTTTTTAGCCTTTAGTCAGGCAGCGAGTAACAAAGGCGCGCTATTAGTCAGCGTCGTCAATACCAGCCCACGAGCCATGCGCAGTATTATTTTGCAGATATCGGGCCCGGCGGACCAGAGGAGTTATGCGGCAGCCAAGACAATTAACATCACTAAAGATCTTCAGCCGGGGCAGCAAGTGACGATTAACACTGGGCTGAGTTATTTTTTGCCCAACCAGCAAGCGGTGGGTTATCGTATCGTGGCACAGAGTGCAAAGCTGGTAGACTAACGACCATCAAAAGCCCCAGAGGATTTGCTGATTATGCAGGAGAAAAAGACCAAGCCACCCTGCGCGGTGTGCAAATTAGTGCGCATGTATCTGCTGGTCGCAGTGCCGATTATTTTGATAATGTGGATCAGGCCAGAAGTCAGTCGCCTCAAGGGATATGATCTAACTAATATATTTTCTACGCTAATTGGCGTGATGCTGGTCTGCACCATTCTGTGGAAGGCCTACCATGAATTTTGGAAACCGAAGATCGATGCCGCCAGAAAAAATAAAAAATGATTGTTGGGGGTGCCGGCACTTCCAGATAACCCATCAGCCGAAAATGCCCTATGGTTGCCAAGCCATGGGCTTTAAGTCAAAAATTTTGCCCTGCTTGGCCGTGGCTCAAATAGACGGCACTAACTGCCTTAGCTTCCAGCCTAAACCTACATTAAAAAAATAAATCGGCAAGCGCTGCTCGGTCAGCCCAAGCTATCTTTTTAATCCTCGCGAACCAACATAAATGGCTGACCAACATCACGTGGTTGACGGCAAGAAAGGCGGCCACTGTAAGTGTTTACAGCACAACGAAAAATATCCTGGTGTAGACCTTTGCTTGATGTCCAATGATTTTCGACAGCAATCGACGGGAATGCGTTATGGTTGACCGCCGGGGCCACGCAAGCGTCTTCGGTCACTGACTGCATTTCATTGTCGGTCGGCAGCCGCCAGGTAATCCCGGATTTTTCTGAGAATTCAGCAGCATAATCTATAGCTTCATCCCAGCTGAGATAGAGAATTTCGCCTTTGCAGCGAAAGTTTGAATACTGCTGCCCAGCAGCGCAACGGTACCACACCACGCCGCTCTCTGTGTCTTTAGCGAAGCCGTCTTTGTCGACCTCAAAGCGCCCCTTGTCACCCACCGCAATACTGTCGCCGCAGGTCTCTTCACTGCGGTAATCGCCGCAACTGTTTAGCGTAAAAACTATTATTAAACTTGAGAGAATTGAAAAAATTCTGCGACTGGGCAATTTGGTTAACCTTGCTATCACGGTGGAGCCTCCTGATATGTGCAGCTAAATAGACGTTAGGTCATTTCCTCGGATTTGACCTCCATTGCTTTGCGACGTCTTTAAAAATCAAGTTACACTGGCATCGCAGCATAACTTACAATATCCCAGCACTGCAATTTGACCGCCCAACGACTAATTTAACAATCGGCAGCTAGGTCAATAACTCCAATATAGCTAAATCATTCTGCCTGGACAGGAGCGGGCCTCAATATTTCGGCACAGCTGCCGATATATAGAGATAGTCAGATAGTGAGTCAGCTCTGCCAGTGACAAATTGGGCGCTTCAAGACGACTGAAGGACCGCAGAGCAACTATTACCGCCGCCGGATTCCCGAATCGGGCGACTAAAATTTCAAAAATGTGTAAGGAATATTCATGGATATCGCAACGATTATTGGCCTGCTCGGTGCCTTCGGTTTGATCTTTATGGCGATCGACGATATGGCTGCATTTATCGATACTCCGTCGCTACTGATCGTGGTTGGCGGCTCAATCATGGTTGTTATGTTCCGCTCTTCACTGGGAGAGTTTCTCGGTGCTGTTGGCGTTATGGGCAAGACCTTTAAAAATAAAATCGATGAGCCTGCAACATTGATTGAGCAAATTGTTGAGCTTGCGACTATCGCTCGGAAAGACGGCATGATCGCCCTCGAAGGTCAGGAAATCGACAACCCATTTATGTCCAAAGCTGTTTCCATGCTCGTTGACGGCACAGATCCATTGATCATCAAAAGCTCCCTGGACAGAGAATTGACCAGCACTAAAATGCGTCATGCGCGAGGAGCGAAAATCTTCTCCGCCTGGGGTGAAATTGCGCCGGCCATGGGCATGATTGGCACCTTGATTGGTCTGGTGCAGATGCTCGGCAATATGGGTGATCCAAAGTCCATTGGACCGGCTATGGCGGTGGCGCTTTTGACCACCATGTACGGTGCTATTTTGGCCAATGTGATCTGCTTGCCGATCGCCATGAAATTGGAAAACCAGGCAGAGCTAGAAGCTGCCAACAATGAGCTGATTATTGAAGGCATACTGTTTATTCAAGATGGCGGCAACCCCCGCGTACTCAGCGACTTCCTGGCATCCTTCCTGGGTCCGAAAGCACGCTCTAAGCTAGCGGCTGCGTAACTAAGACAATGGCAGACGACCAGGATCTAGATCAGGCTCCACCAGCCGGCGCTCAAGAGCCAGCTCCGGCTCCGGCTGAGGACTGCCCACCCTGTAAAGGTGGCGCGCCGGCGTGGATGGCGACCTTTGCCGATATGGCGACCCTGCTGATGGCTTTCTTTGTCTTGCTGCTGTCATTTGCCGAGGTTAGTGTACCCAAATACAAACAAATTGCCGGTTCTCTGAGATCGGCTTTTGGTGTTGCCCGAATAGTCCCAAAAATCTCTATCCCCACTGCTACCAGCCTGGTCAAGCAGGAGTACACTCCTGCTCTGGCAGAGCCGACAGTGATTGACCAAAAGCGTCAGCGCTCTGAAGATATCACCCAAGAGTTTATCGTCAAAAAAACTGAGTCTAAAGCGGCTGATTTTAAAACTAAGCAAGAATTCCGCAGTGTTCAGGAAGCACTTGCAGAGCAGATCGAGCAGGGTCAAGTAGTGGTTAGCATCGAAGACAATAAAGTGGTCGTTGAGTTGCGCTCAGACAGTAGCAGTGGAGGTCAGGACAAAGACGACAGTGGGCAAGGCGCCGGAGGCCCGGTCAGCCAAGTCACCATTGAAGTAGCCTCTAAAGTGGTCGATCTACAGTCAACTCTATCCACAGAGATACAGGTGCGCAAACAGCAGTTGGCCTCAGGAGATCAGAGCGGTGGCTCTCAATCAGACAGCGACAGCAGTCAGTCCTCCGCCGGTAGTGCCGACCAACGGCGCCAAGATGTCGAAGACCAGTACCAACAGATACGCCTGTCCCTTGCCGCCGATATTCAGAACGGACTCGCTGAAGTCGAGCGCGATGGCGACAAAATCATTGTTCGCCTCGCCAGCCAAGGCTCATTTGTCTCCGGCAGTGCCAATCTCCAGCCGGGCTTTGCCGGGCTGCTAACTCGGGTTGGCGATTCTCTATCGGCGGCCAAGGGTAAGGTCCGTGTTGAAGGTCACACCGACAATATTCCAGTGGCTTTCAGCGAGCGATTTAATTCCAACTGGGATCTCTCCGCTGCCCGCTCCGCTTCTGTGGCTGACTTTTTTTCCCAGAATTCCGAACTCGATCAGGGTGCCATCACAGTCGCTGGGTTTGCCGACACCAGGCCCATTGAGTCGAATAATACTGCTGCGGGTCGTGCGCGCAACCGCCGTATTGAGGTAATTGTCGATGGTTCCTAATTTCATAGTAGGAGAACGCTGATATGGATGATGAACTAGACGACATCAAGCCCGACGCCGCCATCGAAGCAGAGGTCGAAGAGGCTACTGTTGACGAGGCGGCTGCGGAAGAGGCTGTCGCGCCGAAACCGCCGCCACCAGCGCAAGAGCCTGAAGAAGAGCCGGACTGCCCGCCCTGTAAAAGTGGCGCGCCGGCGTGGATGGCAACCTTTGCCGATATGGCCACGTTGCTAATGGCCTTCTTTGTCTTGATTCTCTCCTTTGCCCATATGAATGTGCCCAAATACAAAGAAGTCAGTGGTTCTATGAATGACAAATTTGGCGTGCAAAAAATTGTCCCAACGGTAGAGCAACCTACTGCTGACAATATTATTGCCAAGCAGTACAAAACCGCCAAAGTGGATCCGACACTATTGGATGTAATCCAAGAGCAGACAACAGCCGAGCCACAGCCAGAAGACCCAGAATTAAAAGATGCCCTAAAAAAGAATGATTTTGACACCAACGCTGATGTTGAAGTATTGAAAAAATCTCTCGCCAAAGAAATTGCTGAAGGCAAGGTGAAGGTCACAGTTAAAGACAAGCAGCTGGTAGTTGAAGTGGTAGCCGACGCCAAGACAGGCAGGCAGGGAGAGGCCAATAAGACGAAATCTGGCGCCCAGCTCATGCAGTCAGATTTAGAAATCTATGCCAAGGTAGCCTCTGCCCAGGCTCAGGTGCAGTCACAAATTGAGGTCATGGATGCCTCGCCAGAGACCCTTGATGGAGATCTTAGCGGTCGCGGCGATGAAGCTGGCGAGCAGGCAATTGCCGATCAATATGAGAAAATTCGTGCACGCCTAAGCGATGAGATTGCCGAGGGCTTGGCGGAGGTTGAGCGCGATGGCGACAAAATTATTGTGCGCCTCGCCGAGCGCGGTTCGTTTCGCAGTGGTTACGCAGATCTCCAGCCAGCCTTTAAGCCGCTGCTGGATAAGGTTGGCGCCTCGATTGCCGACAGCTCTGGGCTGATTACGATTGAAGGCCACACCGATAATATCCCTATGGCCTTTAGCGAACGGTTTCGCTCCAACTGGGACCTTTCCGCAGCCCGTTCAGCGGCAGTGGCAGACTACCTGTTAAATAGCTCAGCAATTGACGATGGGCGCGTCTCGGTCACTGGCCTGGCTGACACCAAACCACTGGTAGCTAATGACTCCCCCGCTGGCCGCTCTAAAAACCGTCGCATTGAAGTGATTATCGACGGCAGCTAACAGAGTTGCCAAATAGGTTAGCGGTTAGCGTATAGCCGATTAAAAATGTATTAGTGGCCGCGCTTTTCTTCGATCAATGCAAAAATTGCCTTAGCATGTTCTTCGGTAATTTTAAATTTCTCGCGCAATTCCTCAATGTGATACTGCTCATCGTCAGTCACCACACCATCGCTTAACGCAGAGGTAATTTCGGCTTCAAAAATAGCTTCCCGCCGCGCCATTTGATTGGAAAAGGCCGAGGCAACAATACCAGTGAGTAGAGCCACAGTGCAGACACCCAGTAGGGCAGTAAAGGCGCCAATAGTCTGCCCCAAAGGTGTAATCGGATAGACATCACCGTAGCCGACGGTGGTCAGGGTGATCAGTGCCCACCACATAGTTTGTGGGATTGAGGCAAACTTCTCAGGTTGAGCGTCGTACTCGGCAAGATACATCAGCGAGCTAGACAAAAACAGCGCAATACCCATCAGATAAAGTGCTGCAAAAAAGGAACGACGTTCTTGGTAGATCGCAGAAAAGAGGTCTTCAAGGGCTGATGAGTAATGTGAAATCTTCAGCAGGCGCACCAGACGAAGCACTCGCAGCCAGCGCAAATCTACACCACCCATAACCAGGGGCAGCACGCTGGGCAATATCGCCAGCAAATCAATAATCCCGGTAAAACTAAACAGATAGCCAAACCGACGCCCACTTGCCGTGGCGGACTTGTTGTCTTCGTCCGCGGCAACTGACCAGATACGCAGGCAGTATTCGACTAAAAAAATAGTCACCGAAATAGCTTCAAAAATTATCAGCGGTGTCCGATAAAGGCTGTCGAAGCTCTCAACCGATTCGAGACACACGGCGATTAAATTCAGCACAATCAGTATCGACAGAAACATATCACAGCCGCGACTAATTCGGTCACCGTCGTTGCTCTTATTGAGGATTGACATAACCCTCTGCTGACTCAGCATCATTTTTTATCTGCCCCCACCGCACTTTTCTTGGCAATAACATGCCAAATAAATTTTTAACTGCGGGCAGTTATGCCATGTGCCAAAGGGGACTGTCAAGCTCACAGATACTGATATACAAGCGTAATGATGAGATTTAAAGTTAAAGCTAAAGGTCAATAAAGCGGTTAGAAACGAGAGCAGAGCAGAATGCGGCTGCCAAAAGACAAGATGGGATTTTGGCAGAGTGGTGCTTGAAGTTGGGGCTGGAAGAACTAACTTTCAAGAGATATTTTTTAAGCGCTATTTTTAAACAGCTATTTTCAAAAGCGCCTTTTAAGATGCCATGGCGATTGGCTGTTCCTTTAACAGCGAAGGCAATAGCGCCCATGCACTGCGTATCTCACTGATCAAGCCTTTCACTTCGTGTAGTGCATTGACGTCGTTATGCAGATTGGCAAACATCACCCGGCGAATCATATACTCATATAAGTCACTGAGGTTGCGTGCCAGATCGGATCCCTTTTTGAAGTCTAGAGAATCTTGCAGGCCATAGAGGATACTAGTTGCACGATTTAAAGCGCGGCATTTTTCCTGAATATTTTTACGCTCGATTTCACCTTCAGCAGTGGCCAGGGCGTCAACTAAACCATCAAACAACATTTGAATAAGCTGAACACCATCGGCATAGGGAACTGCGGATGCAATATGCACGTTGTGGTATGCGTTGAGTGCTTTGCTATTTAAGGCCATGCTAGAGATCTCCGATCGACTATTTCTTTAAGCTTAATAATAGAATCGGGATCTAGTCTGATTTCTTTAGTTTTAAATGGCGTTTAAGGCAGTTTTATTTATTTCATTTAACGTTACTGATTAAGGACAATCTGCATAGCCGCTTTCGACACAGCGCAGCGCTAGCTTCTCGGCCTCACCAATCTGCTCATCTTCTAATTTGAGTTTGGCGATGTCCGCTATATCTGATGTCGACGGCTGACCATTAAGTCTTGCTACTTCGCTCCAAATCAGCGCTTCAAACGGTTTCGATTTTCCAGCTGCACCGGCCTGCAACATAAAGGCATACATAAACTGCGCGTTGCCATAGGCCTTTAGCGCTGCTTTTTTAAACCAGTGTTTAGCCAGCTGATAGTTCAACTCAACACCTTTGCCCTCGTGATAGGCCAGCCCGAGCATATATTCTGCATCCACCAGATCCTGCAGTGCTGCGCGCTTAAACCAACTCGCTGCAGTGCGCTGATTCTCAGCCACGCCATAACCGTGGTAATAGAGCATGCCCATATTGTGTTGGGCTTCGGCTAGGCCCTGATCTGCGGCTTTGCGGTACCAGTTCATGGCCTCCGTATAATTCTGTGAAACACCAAACCCCTGCTCATAGAGATGGCCAATATTGTTTTGTGCCTCTGCTGCGCCCTCGTTAGCCAGCTTAAGCCAAGCTCTCATTGCCGTAGCATAGTGTTCCCGATCAAGGGCGCTAAGACCGGCCTCAAAAGGCCCGCCGAGAGCAGAACCGCTGATCAGTGCAAGACATAAAATGGCACGTTGTATGTGTTTCATAAGTGTTTTTATCTCGCTGGCCGCTCAGACTGAGAGGCTTAAATTTAAACTGTTAACTACGCCCGCTCAAGACCGCGGGCCTGGTTCTGTATATCGATTACCGCTTGGAACAGCTCGCCTTCCGCCAAGCTACCCTGCAACTCGCCGGTTGCCCGATCAACAATCGGCAGACTTTCACCGACAAACTGGCTGACCTTCTCCATCGCCTCGGCGAGGCTCTCATTCATATACAGCGTTAGCGGCCGCGTATCGACAAAATCACTAATACTATTATCGGCAGCTTCAATCACTTCATAAATAGAAACCTTGCCAAAGAACTGACCGTCAGCATTGATAATGTAAGCTTCAGTATGACCCCGCTGACGCATTTCCTCGCGCAGCTCAGAGCCAGTGGCTGAGGGTTCGGCGCGAACATAGTCCTGACTGGCATAGGGGCCGACAGATTGCTGATTGAGGGCAATGGCCTCGCGTCCCTTGAACAGATCAATTCCGCGATCTAGCAGCTGTCGATCAAAAAATGAATTGCCAAACAGGCGATTGGTAAGCAGATTGCAAACCATAACTGCGATCATTGCTGCCACTGCATATTCATAGGACTGGGTTAGCTCAAGGATAATTAATACTGCTGACACCGGCGCACCAATTACTGCAGAGCTCACCGCTGCCATCCCGGCGACACTAATAATACTAGCGATATCAGCAAAGCCAAACAGTATCAATAGTTCACCTGCCACTGCGCCGGCGGCCACACCAATAAACAGTGAGGGCGAAAAGACCCCGCCAAATAAACCGAAACCAATACATAACGCGGTCATCAATAACTTGGCTACTAGCACTGTCAGCAGCAGTGGCAGAGTAAATTCACCGGCGATCATTTCATTGATACTAGAAATACCGAGACCGAGAATCTGTGGAATCCAGACCCCAACCAAGCCGCAAATAGTTGCCGCAATAAATGGCAATAGCAGCGGCGAAGTATTCATCTTGGCGGCGGTCTGCGCTGAGTAACGCAGCGCAGCCATAAAGCAGATCGCCACTAGGGCAAAGGCCGGCGCCAGCATAACCAATACCGGCACTACTTCCGCTAGGGGTGGTAGCACAGAGCTAATTTCAAAGGTGGTAGTATGGGGAAACCACTGATTTCCCAGTGCACTTGCCGACACCGACGCTACAGTGATGGGCGCAATGGCTCTTACAGAGAAGTGTCTAAGGATTGCCTCATGGGCAAAAATAACCCCGGCAATGGGCGCGTTAAAACCAGCAGAAATAGCTGCAGCAACACCGCAGCCGAGATAGATCTCATGGGATAGGCGGCTGGAAATAAAGCGCTTAACCCAGATCCCCATGGTCGCACCAAAATGCACAATTGGTCCGTACTGGCCCACAGAGCCGCCGCCGCTGGCTGAGGCAAAGGCAGCGAGAGTCGAGGCTAAGCCGGTCTTGATATCCAGTGGTTCGTTGACTTGATGGGCGGCATACATGGAGTCTGCCGGGCCAGCCCAGCGCGCAATGCCGAGTCCGGTTTTGAGTACCACCACCACGGCTGCGGCAGCCCATAAAAATATTACACTGGAAAACGAGACAGTCTCGCCGGCAAGCGTCACTGACAGCATGTCGCTGGCTTCGCGCTGCTGACCAAACCACTGCACGCCGATGACAAACAGATTGGAGACCAGAGCTAGCACCCCACCGATAAGCCCGCCGATCAAAATAATAATTATCACTTCAATCAAAGCATCACGTACTTTGCGCATGAAACTGATACTCCCCAAATAATTCTTAGTCACCCACAGGAGGACAGCTTATCCAGTAGAGACTGTGCGGTCAAAGATTCCGCGCTACCAGCGATAAGACAGCGGCAAAACTTAGCTGATTTGGATGGAATGGTTATAAATGCTGTATATGCAGCGTATTTAGTTACAATAGACGCCCGAAGAAGTTTGCCTCACGGATACCTGTGACTTGGCCGCGGCGCCAAGATTGGTTACAGTTTCCAGATTACGACTGTTTTAAGCTGAGCTCAGAGGCTTAAAAACAAACTTGAATTAAGCTGCTGCACAGAGACGAGAAACTATTTTTTGACCAGTTCGCAAAAAATTATCGGCCAGAGCATTGCCATCGAAGAGTTGCGTACGCTTATCGAAATGGTCGGGCCGAGCGAGTCCACGGTATTGATTCTCGGTGACAGCGGCACCGGCAAAGAACTTGTTGCACGCGCATTACACGATTCATCGAGTCGCGCTGGGGGCCCATTTATACCGGTTAACTGTGGCGCTATTCCAAGAGATCTTCTTGAAAGTGAATTATTTGGCCACCGTAAAGGTTCTTTCACCGGCGCTATTGCGGATCGCAAAGGGCGCTTTGAGCTGGCCAATAAAGGCACTTTGTTTTTAGATGAGATTGGCGATATGCCCATCGATCTGCAGGTAAAGTTACTGCGCGTACTTCAAGAGCGTCAGATTGATCCAGTCGGCTCACTGCTGTCGATACCGATTGATGTGCGAGTGTTAGCCGCAACGCATAAAGATATTGTTGGTTTGATGGAGAAATCACTGTTCCGTGAAGATCTTTACTATCGACTCAATGTTATGCCGATCGAGATTAAAACTCTCGGTGAGCGAGTGGACGACGTGCCGGTGTTGTTTGAGTATTTCGCCAAACAGCATATCGTAGATGGTAAGAAACCGATTAGATTACATCCTACCTCCATGCAGCTATTTTTAGATTACAGCTGGCCCGGCAATGTGAGAGAGCTGGCTAATCTTGTCGACCGCTACTCGTCACTCTACCCAGGTCAGGAAGTGGATCTGCGCAACGTTATTCCGAGCATGGTACCGCCGGGCATCCGCGCCCTGGCCAGTTGGCCGCAAGCAAATGCTGAGCAGCGCCCTGCACCCAAAGCAGTGACTGACTATGTCAGTTCGTCAGAGCCCCTCGGCGCCGAACTATTCGCAGCCATCAGTGGCGCGTCTGAGGCTGAAAGCCTAGATCGGATTAACGATGCCCAGCTCAACTATGAAGTTGAGCAGACCATTTTGTTAGCTCAGGGGGGCGGTGCATTTCCTGAGGAGGGTTTGCAGTTGAAGCAGCATCTGCTTGATATAGAGTGTAATCTTATTCGTCACGCCCTCAACAACGCTGGTGGCAATGTCTCAAAAACCGCACGCATGCTCAATCTGCAGCGCACCACTCTAATCGAAAAAATCAATAAGCACGGCCTTGCCGACAGCGCTTAACCGGTTTTTTCTTTTTTAAAATTCTCTCAACCTCTGTTCCAGGCGGCAAACCTTTGCCGGCATCGCTGCCATGAGAGCCGAAGCGGTGTCAGATTGCCGACGGCTTGCCACTGGCAATAACCTGACGGTTTCTTGCCACTCTTTCACTAACACCTTGTATTAAAAGCAAAAAATTGATTGGCACGCAAATTGCTAAAGTCCTAGTACGCAACAAATCCAAACACATAAACGCGTCTATTGGGGAAAGGTAAGCAACCGTGACTGATCACAAAATGATTGATGTTATTTGGTTCGATTCAAATCGACCGCTATCGCCTACTGAGGTAACGACCTTTGCCGAGCAGGGTTTAGCCGTAACCCAGGCCGATATCACAGAGCCAGCGAACACAGCACTATTTAGTGCTCAGCTGATTGTTGTGACCCTCTCCCAGTCAACCGAGGAACTCAAAGAGTTGCAGTCGCATCTCGCGGCGGCAAACAGTTCGGCACCGATTATTGCGCGAGTCGATCGCAGCAACTTTGAGTTGGGCATTGGCGCCATGCGCGAAGGCGCACTCACGGTTATCTCTCAGGGCGCCTTTAATGCCGACGAGTGGGCTGAGGTGTTAGAGCTGGCACAGTGTCAGCCGGTAAAAAATAATTCCCAGCAAGCGTTTGTCTTTGCCGACCCAGTGAGCCGCAATTTGCTAGCCTTGGCAGAGCGAGTTGCAGAGGTGGATGTAACCGTATTGGTTACCGGACCAACAGGCGCAGGTAAAGAGGTACTGGCGCGGATTCTTCACGATGCCTCAGCGCGGCATCAAGGCCCTTTTGTTGCCTTTAACTGTGCGGCTATGCCAGAGAATCTGATTGAAGATATGTTGTTCGGTCACGAGAAGGGCTCATTTACCGGCGCCTCCAAAGTGCAGCCGGGTCTATTTGAGCAGGCTCAGGGTGGCACTGTATTCCTCGATGAAATCGGCGAAATGTCATTTCACCTGCAGGCCAAGCTTCTGCGCATTTTACAGGAGCGTTCAGTCGTCAGGTTGGGTGGACAAAAAGCCATTGACCTCAATATCCGAGTTATTGCCGCCACCAACCGCGATCTGAAAGCGGCGATTGCGCAACAGACCTTTAGAGAAGACCTGTATTTCCGTTTGACCGCCTTTAAGCTGGCAATTCCCTCCTTGAGTGAGCGACCCAAAGATATTCTTCCCCTCGCTGAACAGTTTTTAAGTCAGCAGGGCGGTGGTATCCAGACACTGCGATTAACCCGCGCCGCCCAGCTCAGCCTAGAGAGCTATCGCTGGCCCGGCAATGTCCGTGAACTGCAAAATGTGTTGGTGCGCGGCATGGTCTTGGCCAACGGTGCGCCAATTGACGTACAGCACTTACTGTTTGATGACATTCAGCTGGCGGATAGCTTTGACAGCCGCCCGAGTCAGCCACAGGAAAATCCTTTTGCCCAGTACGCCTCTTCGCGAACGCCACCAGCAAAGGATAGCTCGGCTGTTTGGGCAACACCTCAAGCCAGTACTGAAGGATTAAACGAAACTGTTAAACACAGTGAGTGGCAAGCCATTATGAATGCCTTGAGTGGCACTCGCAGTCGCGAGCACGCGGCAGAGCAGCTGGGCATAAGCCCGAGAACCCTGCGCCACAAATTACAGAGACTGCGCGAGCAGGGTATCAATGTTACCCGTGCTTACGCGCGCTAGAGGAATAGATCATGGTTAGTCCCGTTAATGCCGGAAATGTTGAATCCCTATTGAGTCAGATTCGACAGTACCAAGCTCAGGCCGCTCAAGGAGTCGATATCTCATCGACCCAGCGGGTTGATAGCCAGTCTGCCACAGGCGGTGGTTTTGCCGATGCGGTCAAAGGCGCACTGAATGAAGTGAACAGCGCACAGATGCTCTCGAAAGCATCGCGCACGGCCTACGAGAGAGGTGAAGATATGCCCCTCACTGATGTCGTAATGAATATGCAGAAGTCATCGCTGGCCTTTGAAGCAACGTTGCAGATTCGCAACAAAGTGCTCAAGGCTTACGAAGACATTATGAACATGCCCGTTTAAAGAACGCATAAAGAGATATAAGAAATGGCAACCACAGCAGCAACTACAACTCAGAATATGGCCCCCGCAGTAGCCGGCGCCGCTGGTGCAATGGCTCAAGCTGGACAGGCTCAAGCACCGGTCACTCAGGCCGCGGCGAATAACAGTGTTGGCTTGCCCAATGTCACTGAGATTCTGCAGCAACCTGCGGTGCGCAAAGCGATGCCGGCGATTATTGCTTTCCTAAGTGTGGCGGTTTTCCTTATTGCCTATTCATGGCTGCAGGACCCGGTCTATCGCACAGTCTATCCTGGACTCTCCGAGTCCGATCGGCAGATGGCCTTTGAAGCGCTCTCCGGAGCCGACTTTAAAGCCCGCATCGATAGCGGCACTGGGGAGCTAAAAGTGCCCGATGACCGCTATCATGAAGCGCGAATTTTCCTAGCCTCTCGCGGTTTACCGCAAGAGGGCACAGGCGGCGGTATTAGCGGCCTCACCGACGAAGCCTCAATGACCTCCAGTCAGTTTATGGAGCAGGTGCGATATGTTTCCGCCATGGAACAGGAACTTGCTCGCAGCATTACTCAGATCAACACCATTCGCTCTGCCCGAGTGCATTTAGCCTCACCCAAACAGAGCGTGTTTGTGCGCAACAGAACCCCGGCAAAAGCCTCGGTTGTGGTTTCGCCCTATCCCGGCAGACAGGTTTCCCGCTCTCAGGTTGAAGCCATCACCCATATGGTCTCCTCAAGTATTCCCTATCTGGCCACGGAAGATGTAGTGGTGGTTGATCAGCGAGGCAAGCTTCTCACTGACGCCAATAATTTTGCCTCCATGCAGCTTAACTCTGCCCAAATGGAACATAAGCAGCGCTTGGAAGAGACCTATCGCAATCGTATCGATGCTCTGTTGATGCCGGTTGTTGGTATGGGCAATGTGCGCGCCGAAGTGGATATTCAAATCGATTACACCGAAGAAGAGTCGACCTTTGAAGAGTACGATGGCAATAACAATGGACCTAAAGCGCGCTCCGAAGTGCTTTCATTAGATCAGGATGCCACCCAGAAAGCTCAGGGTATCCCCGGCGCCACCACCAATACTATTCCAGAGGCACCGCAGGCTATAGTCAATGGCCAGCTGAATGCTGACGAGAGTGACGCAGGCATGCGCACATCGAGCAGTACCACCACCAGAAATTATGAAATGGACCGCACAGTCCGCCATGTTAAACGCCAGGGCGGCAGTGTCGAGCGCATCTCTGTGGCGGTGGTTATCAATGAGCCTGTGGGACAGGTCAGTGATGGAGATGATCCAGCAGCAGTGCTAGCCGCTCAGAGTTTTACCGAGCTCGAACTAGAGCGCTTTACCGACCTGGTTAAAGGTGTTGTCGGCTATGATGGCGATCGCGGTGATGTGGTTACCATAGTTTCGGCTAAATTCGAAAAGCCCGCGCCCTTTGAGTCGGCTGTTGTCTGGTACGAAAACCATCAGATTATCAGCGCCATCAAAACCCTTGGCGCCGCGATTGTGTTTCTCTTTATCCTCTTTGGCGTAGTGCGCCCAGTAGTCAAAGCCTACTTGCCAGCGGTTGATGAAAGTCTCGCTGAAGACGCTCAGTCGAGCTCTAAAGACGGCGAACTCAATGATGAAGAAATGCGCTTGATTGAAATGGGCGACGGCGAGTCACTGGAAGATATTAAGGCTAAGTTAAAGCCGAAAAAATCCACCATATCCGCAGAGATGTTGGATACGGCAAATACCTACGACGACAAAGTTGCGCTAGTGCGCCTATTGGTTGCCGAAGATTCTGGTCGAGTGGCTAACGTATTGAAGAAAATGATTCGCCCCTTATAACGCGGCGAGGAGAATTAAAATGGCAGACCCCAAAGTAAAAGACGCAGTAGTTGTAGAGCCTGTACCCATATCCGAGGCACTGCAAACTGAACTCGACGGCATGACCACCACAGACCGAGCGGCAGTGATAATGCTATTGCTCGGTGAACAGCAAGCAGCTGATATTATTCGCTATCTCAGCCCGCGAGAAGTTCAGGCGCTGGGTTCAGCTATGGTCGGTGTTGCAGACCTCTCTCAAGAAGCGGTCAATATTGTGCTCGACAACTTTGTTGCGACTATAAAGCAGCAGACCAGCTTGGGTCTGGGTACTGGCGACTATGTTGAAAAAGTCCTCAACCGAGCGCTAGGTGAAGACAAGGCGGCTACAGTACTGGGCCGAATCATGCCCGGCTCTTCGAGCAAAGGCTTGGAAATTTTGCGCTGGATGGATGCCCGTTCAATTGGCGATATGATCGGCGAAGAGCATCCACAGGTTGTGGCTATTATTCTCTCGGTGCTGGAATACGATATTGCGGCTGATGTACTGAACTTCTTGCCCAAGGAAAATCGCGCTGAAATTATGCAGCGCGTGGCGAGTCTAGAAACAGTCCAGCCATCGGCAATGGACGAGCTAGAAGGTATTATGCAGCAGCAGTTTAGCTCCAGCTCATCGGCCAAATCTTCAAGCTTTGGAGGTGTTGCCACTGCAGCGAAGATTATGAACTTCACTAAAGTGGATCTGGAAACCTCAATTATGAGTGGCGTATCTGGTCTCGATGAAGAGCTGGCACTGAAGATTCAGGACAGCATGTTCACCTTTGATAATCTCAGTGGCGTTGATAACCGCGCTATTCAGGTACTGATGCGCAGCGTTGAGTCGGATCTGTTGATGACTGCACTGAAAGGTGCCGATGAAGAGGTCAGAGAGAAATTCCTCGACAATATGTCCCAGCGGGCGCGGATTATGTTCCTCGACGATATGGAAGCCAAAGGGCCGATCAGAATCACCGATGTGGAAGATGCGCAGAAGACTATTATGCGTCTTGCTCGAGTGCTCTCGGATAAAGGTGAGCTAGTGCTCGCTGGACGAGGGGATGACTTTGTCTAAATCAGTCTCATCTGTCAGCTGGCGCCTCAACGAATTGATTAGTGCCGGCCGCAAAGCTAAAGCCTTTGCCGCTGCGGGCTGGAACAATGTTCCAGACCAAGCTGGCGAGGTTGACGCCGCTGATAGCAGTACTGGCTTTCAGCTCTGGGCGCCAAAAGTACTTGATAGCCAAGGCGAGGTCGAAGCAGACCTCAGTGCCGAGCAAGACATAGACGAAGCCGCCCTCGCAGAGCAGGCAGCTGTCTCAGAAGTAGAGATGGAACCTGTTGCCGAAGAGTCGCCACCCGCAGCACCCTCATTTGATCAGCAGGCACTAGACCAAGCGCGCAGTGACAGTTTCGACCAGGGTTATCAGCAAGCCATGGAGGAAGCCGAAGGCAAATGGGCCAGCGCCCGAGATGAGTTTGTCGCCTTCACCGAATCCCTGCGCAGCGCTCAAGCAAAAGATAGCGATTTTCACCGACCTCTAAAAAAGCTCGCTCTGCATCTGGCAGAGCAGTTGGTTCGCGGTGAATTGACTCAATCCACAGCCACCATCGAGCGATTAATCGACGCAGCTATCAAAGATATTGAACAGCAGGGTGAAGGTCCCATAGTGGTGAATCTAAGCGCTGCAGATCATCGGCAATTTACCGCCCATCTCAGCAGCGATCTTGAGCACCTAAGCCTGCGTGTAGACCCGAGCTTGACTCAAGGGAGTATCAGAATAACCATGAATGACAGCGCCGTTGAAGATTTAATCGAAACCCGCCTGTCTGCCCTGAGCGAAAAGATGCTCGGCCTACCAGAACATCACTCGGCCCCGGCATCCGTCCCTGGACGCCAAACTCGGGATCAAAACGCCGCTGAGGAAGATGCCACTATTATTGAGGCTGTTGCAGAGTCGCTTGAGGATATTGCTGAAATATCTGTTAACGATACGACTGAACAGCCTAGCCCCGAGAAGACTAACGACCTTAACCCCAGCATTGAGGGTGAACTCCCAGATGCTTGATTTCTCTGCCGCCATCGATAGTCAAATTGCCGAGCTGATGGTCCCTGAGCCCATTCTCAGTGGCAAACTGGTGCGCGTGGTCGGTTTAACCCTTGAAGCCAAAGGGATTATCGCCCCCTTAGGCGCGCACTGCCGGGTGGAAAATGTCGACATGGGCACCCTAGTTGATGCAGAAGTGGTCGGCTTTAATGACGACACCCTCTATCTAATGCCCTTTTCCGAGCCGGTTGGCATAGGCCCTGGCGCCCGTGTCTGGGTGGTTTCCAAACACGCCAAAGCGTCCCTGGGCGAAGCTATGTTAGGCCGCGTGATCGACGGACTCGGGCAGCCCCTGGATGGGGGTGGTCCCATCGCCTACAGCGACCAGTTGGGTCTTGAAGGTCTGGCCATTAACCCAATGGAAAGAGGGCCGATTAAAAACATTCTCGATACTGGCATCAAAGCCATCAACACCTGCCTAACCCTAGGTCAAGGTCAGCGCATTGGCCTGGTGGCCGGCTCTGGCGTTGGCAAAAGTGTTCTGCTTGGCATGTTGACGCGCAACACCGAAGCCGATGTTGTGGTTATTGGTTTGATCGGAGAGCGCGGCCGCGAAGTTCAAGAATTTATTCAGCACACTCTTGGAGAGGAGGGTTTGGCCAAATCTGTGGTCGTCGCAGCACCGGCCAATATTTCTCCGGTACTGCGTCTAAAAGCCACTTATCTGACCCACTTGATTGCCGAATACTTTCGCGATCGCGGCAAAAATGTCCTGATGCTCTGCGACAGTCTTACCCGAGTCGCCCATGCTCAGCGCGAGATTGGCTTGGCGATTGGCGAACCGCCCACTGCAAAAGGCTATCCGCCGTCAGTGTTTGCTATGTTGCCGCGGCTAATTGAACGCACAGGAGTCGGACGCAACGGTCACGGCTCTATTACCGCAATGTACACGGTATTAGCCGAGGGCGATGACCGCGCCGACCCCATCGTCGATATTGCTCGAGCCTCTCTCGACGGTCAGGTGCTACTGTCGCGGGCCCTAGCGGATGCCGCGCACTATCCGGCAATTGATCTATCCGGCTCAATTTCAAGAGTCATGCCCAACCTAGTCGATCCCCAGGTACTTAAAGCGGCCAACCGTTTCCGGCGCCTGTGGACGCTCTACCAGCAAAACGAAGATTTAATTCAAGTCGGTGCCTATGAAGCAGGCACCAACCCAGATCTTGACGAAGCCATCCGCCTGCGTCCCGGCATGGAAGCGATTCTGCGACAGGGCAGCGATGAATCTGTGCCGCTGCACCAGAGTCAGGCGATCGTTATGCAATTAACCGCTCAGGGCAAACAATGAAAACAGTCTGGTCAGCACTGCTCGCGAAAGCCGAGCGAACACTGCGCGATGCGCGGCTAAGGCTCGCCGAGATTAATCGGCGCCGTGAAAATGCCCTGCTGCAGGCTGAGAAAGTGACAGCCTTGCTGTTGGACTACAATCAACAGCTGCAGGAGGTCCAGCAGCGCGATCACAGCGCCACTGAAGTGAATAATTATCGTCACTTTATTGTTCAGCTACAGGAGCTTAAAAGCCGTTCAAAATACGAACAACAGCGTATCGATATTGAGTTTCAGTTGGCGCGCCAAGTATTAATTAGCGCCGAGCGCGAGCGTATGAAAGTCGAGCATCTGGCTACCCGCGCTGAAGAGCAACTGCAGCGCGAGGCTCTATCACTGGAAACTCGCAATATCGATGCTCAAGCGATTCAGCAGCATAACTTTCGCGCACGCATCTCTTAGCGCCTTAAATCACAGACTAATTGTGGTCAAACTATAACTCTGCCTGGGCCTGCTAAAGCTCAAGCCTGTCGCCGCGAGTTGGTTAACTCTGCCCCCTGTCGGTTTATTGGCATGTGTCTTGCAAATATCCTCTGTAACTAAGATATGGCACAGGACTAAAAGCGAATATGCTTGAATCAAAAAATATTCTACTGGACATAGGTAGAGCCCAAAATGCAGATCATGCGGGCCCTGCAGGGTTTTCCCAAGACGCTGCAGCAGAAAAGCCAGAGCAATTTTCAACGTTGCTTGGGGCTGCAGTGGGGAAATTTAAAGCGGCCGAAAGCGGCAACAAAACGCCGCTTTCGACCCAGCAGACAGCTGCAGCTGACATAAAGCCCCCAGGGCTGTTGTCAACTCGGGTCTTGCAGGGTGGCACTGCTCTTATAGTTGCTGGCCCCGAGCCCACTGACGCTGGCCTGCTAGCCTTTGCACGTGCTCAGGGCATAGATCCTGAAGCCCTAGGCTTAGCCGCCGCAGTAACGCCTCAACAGTCTGGCGCCACTCTTAATGCAGCCGCATTTATGGCTGATACTGTCCTATCGAAAAGCTCTAGTAGTGCAGGCGCAAGTATTACGCGGCCTGGTGGTGTGGATCGTAGCGTTGTAGAAGGTAGCGTTGTAGAAGGTAGCGTTGCAGGCGCTGCTACCAAACAGGCCACACTCAGTAATCTGATGATTAAGCCACTGAGCCCAGCCGCCGATACGTCATCTATATCTGTCCAAGAGCTGGCAGCTAAGACCGCCTCAAAGGGCGCCGAGCTTGACAACCCGATGGCGACAATAAATCCAAATGCAGCGACAGCAGTGTTGCAGCGCACCCTGCTCGATGGCAAATTTCTCAGCCCTCAGCAGCACCTAAGCAGTGCGCAGCACAGCAACCTAGCCAGCGTCGGCGATGACGCCTCGATGTCGGATCTCAAGCCTCATGAAGCCGCCAACCCAAATTCACAGAACCTCTCTGGCAAGCTTACCCAAGGCTCACTTTTAGCAGTGGACACAGTTAAAAAAACACTGCATATAATGCCTGAAACAACAATTAGCAGTGGTAGACTAGAGGCCGGCGCAGCGTCGCTTGACGGTGCTTCAGTCGCCACTGAAGCGAGTCAGTTGAAGATTGGGCCAAAGATGGCTGACGCTTTCTTACAGCAACACCGACATCGTCAGAACCTGGCGCCGACAAAAATGGATGCCATCAATCTTACCGAGGCCAAGGCTTTAACTGCCAGTGCGTCATCGGCGCTTAGCTCAGCACCGGTGTTGTCCGCAAGCGTCGCTTCAGCGCCAATGTTTGCTGAGGCAACCGCAACCAGTGGGGCTGCGGCCAGCGGTTTGAAGTCGGATCTATCGGCAGCAGCGCCGGCGGAGGATGCGCGGCAGGAGATGCTGCGCAGGCAGGACGACTACACGCAGCTGTCGCGGCAACTGACCGATGCCCTGGGCAAGCGCCTCACTGCACAGATTCAGCGCGGCTCCTGGCACGTTGAAATGGAGCTGCATCCAAAGAGTTTAGGGCGCGTGGAAGTCCAGTTAGAAATGAAAAATGGTGAGCTGGAAGCACGCTTTATCGCCGCTAACGCCACCACAAGAGACCTGATTAACGAGGGTATGCCTAGATTGCGTGAGGCATTTCAAGAACATGGCACGGAAACTGCTTATAAAGACTTAGGAACGGCAAACCAGGGTGCGGATGACGGAAAGCCGACAGCCTCTGGCAATGGTGCCCCAGGATCAGATAAACGGCTAGACCCAGATGTTGAAGGTGTTAGCGGGAAAAATAGCCAGCAGCTTTCAGCTGATGGCTTGGATGTACTAGTTTAAACAACGCTATCGAAATAGGCGGATAAGAGGAATAAACAATGAGTGACGAGCAGCTAGAAGACGAAGAAAAAGCCAAGAGCCCGATATTGAAGATTATTTTAATCGTCGTCGGAATTTTACTTTTGATCGGCATAACCGTTGGCGGAACACTTTTCGCCAGTGGCTTTTTTGATGCTGGTAAAGACGTCAATGCAGAAGAGGCGATCGCCGCCCTTGAAGCTGAGGCCGCAGTGCAAGCCGCTGCAGCTGAAGCTGCAGCCGCCGGGCCCGATAAGGTCAAGCAGGATTCTCCAGAGTTAACCCGTTTTGAGCAATCCTACTTTCAACTGCCAAAACCTCTGGTGGCCAATGTTGCCAATTCCAGAAAGGTGATGCAGGGAACTGTCGCGATCATGACCCACTACGATGAGCGCGTTGTCGCCAATGTAGAGAAGCACGATTTCCCACTGCGTTTTGCCATGTTAGCGGTAATGCGCCGAGTGACTGAGTCAGAGATCTCTGGACCTGATTTTCAGACCAATCTGGCTGCCAGCTTGAAGATGGAGATGAATGCTGTGCTCGAGTCTCTCGAAGATTTTGGCGGTGTCGAAGCGGTTTACTTTACTGAGTTTGTTGTTCAGTAATGCACCAATAACCAACACTGAATTTCTCGGTGTGTGAGGGCCAAAATGGCTGAACTTGACAATTTACTATCCCAAGAAGAACTGGACGCGCTAACGGCTGGGCTTCAGGACGGCTCTATTGAAGCTGATACTGGGCTGAACAGTGATGTCAGCGTAATGCGTCACGACCTGACCAACGAAGACTCGTCTCTAGGTGTCAATGTTGGCGCTATTGATATGATCAACGAGCGCTTTATCAGGCAATTCCGATTGGGCTTGCTTGAGGTGTTGCGCACGACTCCAAAAGTCAATATGGCTGATGTTCAGATAATGAAATTTAGCGAATACGTTAAAGATTTGTCTGCACCTCTATCGGTTAACACAATCAGACTAAATCCATTGCGTGGCTATTCAATGGCTGTCATCGAACCCTCTATTGTCTTCGCAGCACTGGACAATTTCTTCGGTGGCTTTGGTCGCGGTTTCGACAAGCTACCACCTGGCCGACTTTTTACACCAACTGAATCGAGCATTATTAAAATTATGCTGGATGTCTTGTTTGGTTCGCTAAAGGAAGCTTGGGCGCCGATTCTGGCGATTAACTGTGAACATGTAAGCTCTGAAATTAATCCGCAATTTGCTCAGATTGCCGACGAGAATGACCTTGTAGTGGTCAGCCGTTTTGTTGCTGATCTCGGCCGTGATGTGTCGGGCAATATAGATTTGGTCTATCCCTACAACTCCCTCAAGCCGATTCGTGATTTACTCCGCAGTCGAGTTCAGACTGGCGATGGCGACGATATCTCAGATAAAGAGTGGAGCGCCGAACTAAAGTCTGCAGCTGTGGATGCCGAACTTGAAATAACCGTTGAATTAGCCCAGATCGAAACCACCCTGAAAAAGTTTGAAGCGTTGAGTGAAGGTGATGTGATTTATTTCAGCAAAAGTGAACATGCACGCATGTATGTCAATTCAATACCTGTATTCGATGCGGATGTTGGCGCCAATGGCTCACAGATGGCAGCGCGTGTTGTAAAACCGCTGGCACCGAATAAATAAAGCGCGGCTTACCTTTTTAGATGAGCCTTTTAGGCATTTATTGCAATGCCGATTTTGTAAAATATTTAGTTACGTAAGAGAGAGAAACAATATGTCCGATACCAATGTAGACGTTTTAGATTCGACAGAATTGGATGACTTGAAAAACAAAATTAATGCCGATGTACTGCAAAATATTCCAGTCACTATTTCTGTTGAAGTGGGCCGCACCTCGCTTAAAATTCGCGATTTAATGCGTCTCACTCAGGGCAGCGTGGTGGAACTTGACCGCTTAGCTGGAGAGCCCCTCGACCTGCTGGTGAATAATACCTTAGTAGCCCAGGGTGAAGTGGTTTTAGTCAATGAACGCTACGGTGTGCGCTTAACGAGCGTAATACCTGCCGCCGATCGCGTTAAAAATCTTTAGAGTAGCAATCCCATGGCTGACGTTGGTTGGAATGAATGGTTGTCGATGATGGCATCTCTAGCGGTGGTGTTAGTCCTGCTAGCCGCGACCCTGTTTGGCCTGAAAAAAATGGGTATGACAAACGCTGCTGATGGAAGCAAGAAATTGCAGGTCCGCGAAGTTCACAACCTGGGTCCGCGACAAAAATTAATCATTGTCAAAATCAACAACGAAGAAGTTCTGCTCGGCGTTACACCTCAGGCGATAAACCGATTGGGCAATTGGCCCGACCAACAATCCGCCAGTGACGCAGAATCTGCAGTGGTGGTAGACGCAGAGTCCGAGAGTGATAATCCGAGTGTTTTTCAAAAGCTCATCAAGCAAATGACCGACTCTAAAGAAAAATAATATGTTGTCGAAAAAAACTATTTTCACAAAATTTCTGCTTACTGGGTTGGCCCTGATCGGACTATCCATTGCATTGCCTGCCGCTGCCCAAGTGGGTCTGCCGGTGGTCAATATGGTGGACGATGGCACTGGCGGCACAAAGTACAGTTTGACGTTGCAGCTACTTGCACTGATGTCAGTACTCACGTTACTGCCATCGCTGCTGCTAATGATGACCTCCTTTGTGCGGATTATTATTGTTTTTTCGCTGTTGCGTCAGGCTCTGGGTACAGCTCAGACACCACCCAATCAGGTGTTGGTTGGCCTCGCTCTGTTTCTCACGCTATTTATTATGGCGCCAGTATTGACCTCTGTTTACGACGACGCCATTACTCCCTATTTTGAAGAGCAGATCAGTTTTGAAACTGCCCTAGACGCCGCTGAAGCGCCAATCAGAACCTTTATGCTCAATCAAACCCGCGAGTCGGACATTGGCATGTTTCTGGAAATCGCCGGCAACACTGAAGTCACTGAGCCTGCGGATGTGCCCTTTTTAACATTAGTGCCAGCCTTTATTACATCGGAATTAAAAAGCGCATTTTCCATCGGTTTTCTTATCTATATTCCTTTTGTGGTTATCGACCTAGTAGTCGCCAGTGTGCTGATGTCTATGGGTATGATGATGCTCTCACCAATGATGATCTCAATGCCGTTTAAGCTAATGCTGTTTGTCTTAGTCGATGGTTGGACTCTAATTATGGGATCCCTGACCGCCAGTTTTGCGATCAGCTAGGAGAATCCGATGGATGCTGCACAGGTTATTGATTTAGGTCGTGAAGCACTTTGGGTTGCGGTGATGGTTGCCTCGCCACTGCTTGGTGTTGCCCTGGCCGTAGGTCTTGTAGTGGGTATTTTTCAGGCTGCTACTTCGATCCAGGAAATGACCCTGAGCTTTATTCCCAAGCTTGGAATAATGGTGGTTGCGCTGTTGATTTTTGGCAGCTGGCAAATCGGCGTGATGGTCGATTTTTTCCAACGTATCTATGAGCGTATTCCCGCGCTGTTTGTCTGATGGATCTCCTCGTCTCCGAAGTAGTTGAGCGTTTTTATGTGCTGCTCTGGCCGATGATAAGAGTCTCCGCTTTTCTGCTCGCTGCGCCGTTCTTTTCCCTGCGTTCTGTCACCATACGTATTCGTGTATTACTCGCCGCACTACTCACCCTGATGATCTATCCATTAGTTGACTGGCCAATCATTGACCCCTATTCGGCTGCGGGATTGCGCGAGATATTTAATCAGATCTTGATCGGCACAGTGATGGGCATGCTGTTGCAGATCGTCAATGCTGCACTAGTGGTTGGAGGTCAAGCGGTGTCCGGTTCCATGGGCCTGGGCATGGCCAATATGGTCGACCCAAATATGGGTAATGTGCCGGTTATTTCACAGTTTTTTATTATCTGTTCAACGCTGATTTTTATGGGGATCGGCGGCCACGTACTGGTGATCAGCCTGATTCTGGAGAGTTTTCGATCACTGCCCATTGGTCAGATGCTGGCCGCAGATATGCTCATGGCCGTGCTGCTCCAGTGGAGCTCGATGATCTTTCTCGGCGCCCTGTTATTGGCGCTGCCAATTATGGTCTGCCTGCTATTTGTCAATATAGGCGTGGGTGTTATTACTCGTGCCGCACCGGCACTGAATATTTTTGCCGTGGGTTTTCCAGCGATGATACTGGCCGGCATGTTATTGCTGTCCCTATCCATGAGCAGTATTGGTTACCGCATACAGTGGTTGTGGCGCGACTCCTTTGAGGTTGTTGGACAAGCCCTGGGAGTCACCTGATGTCAGATAAAGACTCCGGTACAGAAAAAGATCAGGACCCCACCGCCAAGCGCCTGCAAAAGGCGCGAGACGACGGTCAGGTAGCCCGCTCTCAGGAGCTTTCAGTGGCCGCCATGATGATCGGCGTGGCATTCTTTTTATATCTTTTTGGCGGCTATTTTATCGCCGGTTTGACCGCTGTGTTTGCCGCGGGTTTTACCTTTGATCGCAAGGCAGTTTACGACCCATCTCTGCTGGCCTCGGCGTTTGGCAATCAAGCCTTCGACAGTTTACTTGTAGTAGTGCCGATTTTTGTCCTCGCAGTGCTGATCGCATTTGCCGCAGCAGGGGCCATGGGCGGTTATATCTTTTCGCTTAAATCGATTGCCCCGAAGGCTAGCAAACTCAACCCTCTGTCGGGTTTAAAGCGCATGTTTGGTACCAAAGCGGTGGTGGATCTGAGTAAGGCTCTGAGCAAATTTGTCTTAATCGCCTTCGTACTATATTTAGTGGTGAGTGAAAATTTCCCAACTCTCATCAAGCTTGGATTTATGGATTTGCAGCCTGCTATGCAAGAGGCTGGGCGCATAATTGCCTTTGGTACAGTGCTGGTTACCCTGTGCCTAATTGTCGCCGCGGGAATTGATATTCCCTATCAGCTGTACACCTTTAACAAACAGATGAAAATGTCCAAGCAGGAAATCAAGGACGAGATGAAAGATACCGAGGGACGTCCCGAGGTCAAAGCACAAATTCGTCGTAAGCAGCGTGAGATAGCCAGTGGCATGATGATGTCAGCGATTGCCGATGCCGATGTGATCATCGTTAACCCGGAGCATTTTGCCGTGGCGTTGAGTTATGATCCGTCAAAAGATGGCGCGCCGATTATGGTCGCCAAGGGCGCAGATTTACTCGCTCAGGCGATTCGTGAGCGGGCAAAAGAAGAGGGTGTGCCACTGTTTTCGTCGCCTGTTTTGGCCCGCTCTATTTTCTTTACCACCGAGATTAATCAGACCGTACCAGAATCACTGTACTACGCGGTAGCGCAGGTGATAGCCTACATATTTAACTTAAACAGCTTCGAGCAGGGCGCGCAAACGGCGAAAAAACCCAATCCCAAAGTCCCGGAAGAAATGCGATACAACAGTGATGGCACACTTGCCACAGAAAGCTTATAGAGCGTTCTAGAACGTCCTAAAATGTTTTTAAGAAAAATAATTTTAAGCAGAAAAATTTATGGCAGATAACAAACAAGAACCTACATTTGAGCTGCACAGTTGGTTTGACGGCGGCGATATTTTCTTTCGACCCAAGGATAAAAAGCGCTTCGCTGACGCCTTAGATGCGGTGGTGGAAGATGATCTTGGGGTTGCCATTATTGGTTCCAATGAAACGGTGATCGACCACTACAGCCGCATGTTGATTGCCCGTTTACGCAAGCTTGAGCGATTCAGCGTCGATGTTTTTTTACCGGTCACCACTGACAGCCTTTTAATTCGTTTTAATGACATGCTCTCTGAAATGAGCTTGGAACAAGCCGCTGCGCCGGCCTCTGCGGAACAGCCGGTGAGATGTCTAGTGATCAATGACGCGCGGGTTATCAATGATGATCAGTGGGCTCTGTTGGTCCGCTTGCTGGGGGATTTTCCCGGCGTTAATGCACGCCTAATATTGGTGATCAACAAATCGGGCTGGCCGGGGCATGAGAAATTGCTCCAGAGCCTCGGCAAGCGCATGCATCGTTGGCCAACCCAGGCGCCAGCCATCGAAGAAGCGCGACAACTACTGATTGCCGCGGAAGAAAGCGGTTATCAAATAGAGGTCGAAGCCCTGTTGGTGGATGCGGGTATGGGAACTCTGGTCGGCAGTCGCCACAACGATGATAACAACGAACCCCTAGATCCCGACCTGCCAGACTTGCCAGAATTGAATGTTGACGTGCTGCTGGGGGTGACCGCAGAGGACGAAGAAAGTCCTGCCGCGGGTTATGCTCATGGTAGTGAAGAGAGCCCAAAGGGTCGCCGAACCTGGCTCGTCATAATGTTAATCACGCTGAGTCTGGCACTGTCATTACTGGTTATCTCGTGGCTCTATCCTAATTCCCTCAGCGCTACTGACTCTACTAGCCAAAACGCTGATATCGAAGGGGGCAGTAGTGAAACACTGACTCTGCCGAAGTACAGAATAGAGTCAATCCCAGTGCCTACAGAAGAGCAACTTGAGGCAAAGCAACTTGATCAAGAGAAAGTTGCGCAAGAAAAAGCCGCAGCAGAGCAAAAGGACGCTGAATCTACCCTTCAAATAGAATCCCTAGATAACTCTTCAGCTAGCGAACCGCCATCCGCAGACTTAGCTGTTACAGACGAGCCTGTAGTAGAAGAGCTTGTAGTAGAAGAGCTTGTAGTAGATGAGCCTGTAGCAGAAGAGTCTTTAATGGAAGAAGCTGTCCTAGAGAAGCCTGCAGCAGAAGAGCTCAGCGCAGAAGCAGCCATTACCGACGTCGCAGTCACTGATCTTATGCGCGCCGCTCAAGTTCTGTCTTCAGCTCCCCCGAACGCCTATTTCGTGCAACATATCGTGCTGAGCAGCGAGCTTGCCGCCAAGGCCTATGTCAGTCGTTACCCGATATTGGGTGACGCAGCAGTAGTGCCCCTGCGCTTGAGCCAAAAAAATGCCTATGGGGTTGTCTCAGGACCGTTTACCACGCGCGCAGCCGCAGCGCTTTTCACCCAAGATAGCGCCGTGCCCGATGATTATTGGATTCGTAGCGCCGCTCAGTTGCAGGCCATTTTGAGGCGTTAAATATGACAGAAATTGCCACCGGTGAATTATTCACCGCTTCCGGTCCGTCTGGAGCAGTCGAAGTTGCTGGCCAAGACAGTGAAGTTGTTGCAGTCCCTGATGCGATTGTTTTTGTGCCCGTTGCAGAACCAGAAATGAGGGTTCGCTACAGCATTGTTAACAGTGACACAGCTAATTCATCTGTAACCGCTCCAGAATCAATTCGCCTTTCCTATGAGGGTATCTTTAGCGCGCGTATCGCTAAAGTAAAACGCAAAACTGCCGATATTTTTAAGCAGTTAAAGAATTTACATTTTGCTGATCAATAAATGTTATCGGATCCGTTATGAGTGACAAAAAATCTAAAGATGCGGCCGGCGATGCACCAGAAAATGTGCTGCCGACTACCCCCACAGAAGAGTTAGGCGCTGAGGATATAGTCTCTGATGCTAATGTGGAGAGCAGCGATGCCACTGCCGAGAAAATCACCGAAACCCTCGAGCAGTTACTGCCCGGAGTGCTTGAAATTGCCGAAGCGACAAACAGTGCCGCAGACGTCAATCGCAAATCTGCGGCGGCATTAAAAAAGGGACTCGACCAGGTTAAGGTCCAAGCGGAGGCTTTGAATGACGCCAGTGAAAAGAGTGCCGTACTGGCTAGTCGCGTTATGATCGGCGCCGTCTCGGCGCTAGTGATTTCAGTCTTTCTCTACGGTTTTATTGCATTTCAATTAGCCTCTCGTGTCACCCAGGTCGACTCCATGCTGGTCGCGGTAAGCAAGCGCATTGTGCAGATGAACAGTGCTCTCAATACCTTTGAACAGCTGCGTTCTTCAATTGGCCAGTTAGCCGTTACTCAGGCCCAGTTTAGCGATCGCCAGATGCTGTTGATTGAGGCGGTGTCTCGTTCAGAGGTATCGACTCGTTCTCTGGCAAAAGAAGTGCCCGATTTAGCCGCACAGCAAGTGGGCTTAAAAACGGATCAGATAGCTACCCAAGTGAGTAGTTTGAGTGACGATTTGGCGGGCCAGAGCACTATAGTTTCTACGCTGTCAAAATCTGTCGGCGCTCTGGGGCAGCAAATGAAGTCTCTCGAAGCGCAGGTCAGCAATGTCAAGAAACTCAATGCCGACGTTGAAGCGCTGATCGCTCTAGAGCGAGAAAATTATTTGGATGTGCTGCAGCGACAGGTTGCAGTGGAAGAGGCGCGTCAGGCGGAGGGCAAGCCAGTGGAGCCCGAGCCCGCACCTTCAGTGGTTGTCTATCCCTATATTTCAATTAGCAAGTAGAGCTGTGTTCTAAGGCTGCTGTTCAAAGTTACTCTTTAGAGCGGCTTTGTAGGGCTGCTTTACAGAGCAGCTTTACAGAGCAAGTGTCAACAGGGGATTGTTTAAAGCGCTTCAGAGAGATCTTCATCGAGATCTGTCATCGTCTCTGAATTAGGCAGCGCCGCTGGTACTGCGTTGCCCAAGAGTTTTTCCGAGAACGCTTGTTTGATAGTCAGGCCGGTGCGGGAAAAAAGCACTTGCGCCGCCTCGTCTATATCAGCTTTTAAGCGATTGATCGCAATGCTGTCAGCGGCGACAGATTCGTGGCCGGCACGGTACAGAACCGAGACATGCTGTGCTGGAATCCAAGATTCGATCGAACCGCGCAGAGTCGAAATCTCGATCGGATTGCTAGGGGTCTCCGGGCTCTTACCAGCTGTACCATCTTTTTTGCCTAGCTTAAAAAGCGTTTCAATATGATTTTGCAAAACAAATTCGAAACGGCTTTTGAGCGCTAATAGATCACCCTCCTGAAAGCCTTCGGGAAGCTGACCGGACATGGCATCCCAGAGCACCTTTCCCGATAGCCCGAGAAAACCATTATCGTTTGGTGCAGCCTGCACATCGGCAGAGGCGTTGTTCGCTTGAATAGACAGTGACTCGAGACGCTTAACACGATCGATCAGGTATACCATCAAAATGATTGCCACGACGCTGCCAAATAGAACTGCTAAGAGGAGAATAGTTGTCATAAATGCTACCTGCCTGTGGCCAATTGGGGTTCTAACTAGGTGTCGGCGCCATCTTCACTGTCAGGGCTTTCTGCATCGCTATCAGCATCTTCAGGGAGATCTTCTTCGAGCTCATCACGGAGGAACTGTAGAGCGACAAAGGCTTCCTCAAGACCAATATCCAGTGACACTTTCGCCGCTATTTCAGCGGCCATATTTAATGTTTCACTGGGCCCAATTGAGGCGGATTGATAGAGGCTACCCAGAGCATACATGTCTTTGGCAAACTCTGATGGCACATAGGTGTAGACCGTTTCAGACTTGGTCTTAACCGTTTGAAAAGGTTGCGGCTCAGGCATTTCTGGGCGTTCACGGCCCTCTGAAAGAGCGGCCAAGCAGGACTCTTGATAGGCTTCCGACTGCTCTGCGCCCTGAATAAAGACTTTGTCTAAGTGTGCTCTGGCGCGACCGGCAATCCGTGATTTGAAAATTCGCGATTCCCGGGACATACCGCTTAAGGTTGTCGCCTTAACATAAGACGCTTTGGCGCTTTCCATGGCTTTTTTAGCCGCACGATTTTTAAATATTGGTAGTACCATTTCTAAGTCCTAATTGCTTAATCGCCAACATGATCGTGCATTTGCACGCGCAGCTTATTAACGCACGCAGAGAGAATTTGGCTCACTCTGGATTCGCTAATGTCCAATACCGAACCGATTTCTTTTAAATTCATCTCTTCCACATAATATAGCGAGACCACAGTTCGATCGCGCTCGGGCAGTTTGCCGATGGATGCGGCAAGCGCACCCATAAACTGTTCTTCGACAAACTCCTCTTCAGGGCCATTGCCCTGGGCTATGGGCAGATCCACCGAATCGGGAAGCTGTGCCTCTAGTGATACAGTCTGAAAGCGGTGGGCATGAGTGCGCTCTTTTTGGAAAGTTTCTGCATCCTTGCCCATAAAATTGGCCAGTTCACCCTGACTGGGAGCGCGCCCTAGTTCACCGGTCAATGCCGAGGTAGCCTCGTTGTGATCGCGAATACTGACAATCGCTGAGCGCGGCAGATATGACATCTTGCGCACCTGATCTAAAATTGCGCCGCGAATACGGTTCTTGGCAAATATTTCGAAATCTACCCCTTTACTGGCATCGAAGGATTTATCCGCCTCAATCAGCCCGATCATTCCCACCTGAATAAGCTCATCGAGCTCCATAAAGGCCGGCAGTCGCCCCTTCAAATGGAGAGCAACACGTTTCACCAGGCCTAGATAGTCAACCAGGGATGCACTCGGCTGTCCGGCATTTTGAATTTCTTCATAGACTCTGGCATCAGACATAGCTATGAGACCTTAGACGCCATCTGCGCTGCAACACGCTCAACAAAAAACTGAATATTGCCATTCAGTGGAACATTTTGTTCGAGCAGCATGACTTTCTTTGCCAGCGCACTAAAGTCCCGTGCGGCAACAGATGCAGGAGAATGGTTAACCAGTGGCTGCGAGGCTTTCATGGCTTGCGTGACCATGCTGTCGGCGCTGATGGAGTGGAGATATTTAATCTGCCCGTCGAGAAAATTTTGCACCACGGTATTTATGCTGGTGTAGAGTCGCTCACCTTCGCGCTGGGATTCCACGCCGTTTGGCAGCAGATGAATATGATCAAGTTTGTATTCCTGAATCATCACTTTAATGGTGCTGTAGGCATCGGCGATTGAATAGGGCTCATTCTTTACCACGACAATTCTGTGCTGGCAGGCGCTCATAAACGCCATCACAGCATCCGATAACCCGGCGGCAACATCGACAATTAAATAGTCGAGATCATCTTCAATCTCAGAAAAAACCTGAATGATGCCAGCAGTCTCGTGAGGCCCGAGCGCAGCCATGCGCTGAATACCGCTGGCGCCAGGCACCAGTTTTACCCCAGAGGGACCTTCGACAATCACTTCGCTGAGGGTTTTTTCGCCGGAGATAACATGGCTGAAATTAAACGGTGCACGAATACCCAGCGCCAACTGAGCGTTCGCCAGCCCCAAGTCGGCATCAAAAATCATCACTTTTTTGCCGAGCGAAGCCAACTTCACCGCCAGGTTGACGGAGACTGTTGTTTTGCCGACACCGCCTTTTCCGCTGGCAACGCCGATAATTTGTGTAGCCGGTTTATTCATAAATTTTTATGACTATGTCTCGAGCTATTAATTTCATGCTTCTAATAAAGGCTATTTGGCCTTTGAGCACTGTATAAAAGCTGGCTTATTGTGGATGATTTTGGAACCCACCTCTGACCCATTCTCGTTGATCGCCCATACCTAGTCAAACTAAATGGATAGGCAGTTGCGAAAGAGCCTGCTCCGCTAGTTTAAATCCATCTAAAGGCAACACTTTACCAGTGATGTTGGGCTCTACAGCGGATACTGAGAGAGGCACCGCATACTGGAGCAATAAGTAGATAATGGCCCAGGGATGTACGTCGCCATCAAACCGAGAAAGCATCACCGAGTCCCATTGTAGAGTGCCGTTTTTTAGCTGTCGTTTAGCTGAGGCTTCAGAGGCATCTGCCGCTAATAGCAAGTGTTTTTGCGCCTCGGGCAGGGCTGCGCTAAGGGCGTTAAGGTGGGTTTCAACATCCACACCCGAAGTATCAATAAGAACCAGTTTTCGGGCACTTAGTTCGCTCATCAGCTGGATCAGTATTTCAGCTGAGTTGGCACGAAACGTGTCGACACCGGCCTGTGAGCCAATCAGTTGGGTCTGTGCCCAAGCGCCAATGCGCACGTCGTTATAACTAATTAGCGCGACATCATCTGCGCCGTACTGCTGAGCCATCTGCTTGGCCAGTCGGCCGGCCATCATGCTTTTTCCAGAACCTGAACTGCCGGCAATAATATGCACGCCCTGCAGGCTATCAAGTAGATCTACATGGTCTATTTCATCGCCGATAGCGCTGCTAATCTGGTCGATGGCATCGGCCAATGAGCTGCTTTGATTGATCACTTCAATCACTGACTCGCGCATACCCAAGGGCATGCCGGTTTCATTAAAGGCTTCAACTAGCGGCGCCATCTCGTCACTGACTGCTAGCTTGCCCGTCCAGGAGTCTTTGTGCTGGGACAGCTTGTAGTCGTCGCGCATCAGACTGAGTTCCTGCTTCACCAGATCAACGATTTCCCGTGCCTTTAAATACTCTCTGTCAGCAGCCTCTTTATAGTTTTCACCATTTAGGGCGTTGCTGACATTCTCCAGTGACGCTGTTACTAGCGGATCTAGAGCAGGCTTCTTCGAGATTGCAGTTGCCGCACTAAAAGGCTCGAAAGCGGTGCCGAAACTAATCTCGCTATGGTCCGAGATGTCCGCTCTTTGGTCCTCGGACTTAACCTGCATGTGAGCCTCGATCAGTTGACCAAATTGGCTGGCACTTTGATCCTGACTGGCCGCTTCAAGGGGTTTAATCAAAGCGGCTTTAACCTCGGACACCAGATCCATAGCAACAATGATTTCAGTTTGACCCTTCACTCGATTGTTAGCGACGATCATTGCGTCATCGCCGTAAAGGTTGAAAACCTGCTCCATAGCGCTGCGTGTATCGCGGGCTAAAATTCGTTGTAGTTCCATTGCTCAATTACCCTGTCTTAAATGGTGGATATTAATTCTCTTCATCAATACTGACTGTGGCCACAACCTTTACCGACTGATCTTCAGGTATCTCGCTGTAGGAGAGAACCGTGAGATCTGTCAGTCTGTGACGAATAATTTTTGACAGCCAGGGGCGTATTCCCGGCGACACTACCAGCACTGCCGGGAGTCCTTGATTTTCAACTTCCTGAGTGTTCTCAGCGAGGGCCTTAAACAGCCCCTCGGCCAGCTTTGGCTCAATAATCAAACCCTGATTAGTGCTGCTTTGCTGCAATACGTTATGCAGCATTTGCTCGAGAGAGGGCTCCAGTGTGATCACTGGCAAGCTGTCATTAATCTCCACCAGGCCCTGCACAATCATGCGCCCGAGTCGTGGTCGCACTGCTGCGGTTAACTCGTCCGCATCCTGAGTGCGGCCGCTCTCGGTGGAGAGCACTTCAATAATGGTGCGCATATCGCGCACCGAGACAGACTCATCGAGAATATTTTGTAGCACTTTGGTAATGGTCGCCAAAGGCAGTTTTCCGGGCACCAGGTCTTCGACTAATTTAGGCGCTCGCGCCGCGACTTTGTCGAGCAGCTGCTGGGTTTCATCATGGCTGAGTAACTCTGAAGAATTGCCGCGCAGCAATGTATTGAGGTGGGTGGCAATGGCCGTGGCCGAGTCGACAACGGTATAGCCCAGAGTTCGAGCATAGTCGCGCTGGCTCGGGTCGATCCATATTGCATCTAAGCCAAAGGCCGGCTCTTTGGTGGCTGTGCCCTCCAACTTGCCATGCACCTGACCGGGGTTAATAGCCATTTCCCGACCTACTTTAATTTCGCCTTTGCCTCGCACTACGCCGTTCATCACTATGTGATAGACATCTGGTGCCAGATCTAAATTGTCGCGAATACGAATCGGCTGGATCAAAAAGCCCAGTTCAGCCGAGAGCTTTTTGCGTACACCTTTGACTCTGGTTAAAAGTTGGCCGCCGGCATCTGCATTCACAAGAGGGATAAGTCCGTAGCCAATATCCAAGCCTACAAGGTCAACTTGATCCACATCGTCCCAGCCCAACTCTTCAGTATTGGCCTTTGCGGTCTCGATGGTGGCAGCATCCATGGTAACGGTCAGCTCGCGCTTTTGAGCGCTCTGAGCAAGGGTGTATGCGAGTACAGCAGAGCCAGCGCCGAGGCTTAAAAACATCAGATGGGGCATCCCCGGAACTAGGCCGAGAAGAATTAAAATACCAGAGGCAACAAAGAAGGCCATGGGATTATTGAGCTGAGTCTTGGCCTGGTCAGACATTGATTCTGAGGTGGTGACTCGAGTGACAATAATGGCGGTGGCGAGTGACAGCAGCAGCGACGGAATCTGCGCAACCAGACCATCACCAATAGTCAGCAGCACATAGATGCGGCCAGCCTCGGAGAATGTCAGATCGTGTTGGCCGATACCGATAATCAGACCGCCAACAATATTAATAATTAGAATCAGTAGGCCAGCGATGGCGTCACCGCGAACAAATTTCGAGGCGCCGTCCATAGAACCGAAAAAGTCTGATTCCTGAGTAATCTCTTCGCGCCGAAACTTGGCTGTCTCCTGATCAATAACGCCGGCGTTTAGGTCCGCATCAATGGCCATCTGTTTGCCGGGCATGGCATCGAGGGTAAAGCGAGCTATGACCTCGGATACTCGCCCAGCACCTTTGGTGACAACGATAAAGTTAATGATCATTAAAATCGAAAAGATAATAAAACCGACTAAATAGTTGCCGGCGATAACGAATTCGCCAAAGGCTTCAATAACCTTGCCGGCAGAATCTGGACCCTCGTGACCTTTGACCAAGACCAGTCGCGTCGAGGCAACATTGAGTCCAAGCCGCAACATGGTGGCCAACAGCAGGATCGATGGAAAGGATGAAAAGTCGAGAGGCTTGGAGCTATTGATGGCGACCATGATGATTACTAGGCCGATAATAATATTAAAGGTAAACAGGAAATCTAATAAAAAAGCCGGCAAGGGCAGAATCAGCATCGAGATAATCAGCAGTACCAGCGCTGGAACGCCCAGGCTCGAGAGTTCGATTCTCGACATATCCTGACGTATGTTTGACAGTATTGCTGAAGCCATTAAATAAAACCTATCTAAAACAGTAAGTTAACTTTTTGAGTAATTGGGAATTTGCCGCCCTTACCCATGGTTAGCAATATCTGTGCCATAGACTGCATGCCGCCTAATTAGTCTGCTTGGCGAGATTAATAACGTCTGTTGCCGCAACTTCCGGCAGTGTATTTAATATCTTATGCATCTAAAGGCTGGCGCCGAACTGCCGATGTTAGAGGGAGAGAAACATGAATTTCATCTGTCGACTGTGGATCCAGTGCCTGAGCTGGCGTGGTAGTCAGAATATTTAGCCAATAATCAAAAAAGCTATAGCGGGATTTACCATGAACAATTTTATTATTAAACGTTTGAAAATCATTATTCTGGGGAGCTTGGTAATGCTCTCGACAGGCTGCGCGCTGACTATGGATGACTACAATGCCGCTGTGGTCCAGACACTGGTCGGCGAAAAAGGCAATATAGTTGCTACTGGTTACGCGGTGATAAGCGTTCAGCCCCATGATAATCCTGCGCAGCAGCGACTGCTGTCCATAAGGGCTTCAAAACTAGACGCTTACCGCTCACTGATGGAACAGGTCTACGGCCAGTATCTGGATGCCAACACCACGGTGGGCCAAATGGTGGTTGAGAGCGATACTTTCCGTGCCCGTGTTCAGGGGGTCATCTACGGCGCATATCTGGTGAGTATCACGCCAGTGGGAGAGGACACTTACGAAGTTACTATGTCTCTCGATCGCGATATTGTGAATGATCTGCGAGTTCTCTATTTAGACCAGATGACCACGCGCTCCGGCGCTTAAAGTTTGCGCTGAGAGATAGCTGAGATGAAATGGTTTTGTTCAAATACTGGTCCGTGGCGTAGCTGGCTTTTGTGGTCGCTGCTGCTGAGCGCCGCTCAAGGAGCGCTGGCCATAGAGGCAGATCAGCGTCTTGAGGCGATCAAGCAAGCATTGATAGACTTGAGTCTCGGTTCCGAAGTGCGCCTGGCCAGCAGCGCCTATCTCGATGAGCGCGGTGTCCTGCATGAGTCATCACTGTTGACCAGTCAATCGCGGGTGCGCGGTGTGCGGGTGCTCTCCTATCTTGAAGAGGCAGGCTTGAGCAGTGCCAATATTGAGGCAACACTGTCGGCCAGTACTTGCTCGGTGGCGCGTCCCGGTCTGCGGCGAGAGGCGCGGATCGGTGTTCTCCAGGGCGTTCAAGACCTGCGTTTTGGCGATCATTATCTCAGCGAGTTAAGTACTTTGGCGCAACAGATTTTGACTCAGTCATTATCGCGCACAGCGGCCTGGGCGGTGGCGCCGCGACAGCAGTTTAATAGCAGCTATCATCACAAAATGGCGGCCTCGGGCGGCAATCAACCGCCCTTTGAAATTCAGCTGCGGCTGCAGCAAGCGCAGCCAGATTTTGGTAAAAATATTGGCGGAGTACAGCGCTTCCTCGTCGCTCAGAGCGACAGTGCGCTGCGCTGGAGCCGCGCTCAGATACCAGCCCTAGCGGCTCGAGAGTCTTGGCCCAAGAAAGTTTTGGCCTTAGAGTTGCGGCTTTTTGATCCAGTTCTCGGCACTACGATTGCTGTTGAGACAGCTGACATTGACTACCCAAATATGCACCGTGGCTACAGTAAAACCCAGCTGCCAAATAAACTGCTCGAGCAGCTGACCAGCTCGGTGCGGCGTTTTGTCGATCAGATGGATAAGAGCCTGGAGTGTCGGCCTGATTTCTACCATGTAATCAACAGCATGCCAGTAGAAGTAGATCTCGACGCTGATGTTAGCTTGCGGATTAATGGGGGCAGTGTAGCCGGGGTTCAGGTTGGCGATCAGTTCTTGCTCAGTCCGACGCCGCAGATCAGCGGTGGCGGGGCTAGTCTGGATGATATTGAGAAGCTGGTTTTAACGCGAGTGGAGAGAGTAGACTCCCACGCAGCGACACTGGTGGTGACTGCTGGTCAGGGTGATAGCCGTGCTGAGAGGCATAATTTTAATCAATATGTGGCAATTTATTTTTAAGTAAGTTGAAACTGAAGGCAAAGGTTAGGAAAGATACTATGCACAATTTTAGTCAGAATTTTAGTCTGAGTATTTGCAGCACTATAAAAGGCTGGTCGGCAGTAGTGATCGCCCTGTGCCTGCTGAGTAATGTCAGCCAAGCCGCCCCGGTCAGTGCTGAGCGAGCTCTAGCCCAACTGATGAAAGATGTGCAGCGTCTAGAGCCAAAGTTGGCAAAAAACCCATCAAAAGACGGCTATTACACAACCCGTCCTGGCGACACTGTGGATATGATTCTGTTGCGTATGCTGCCCAATATGCCGGTTAAAAAAGCCATTTTGCGACAGGCTTTGGTCAAGGCTAATCCCCATGCATTTAAACGCAGCAACCCCAACTGGATGTACTCAGGCAAGCGCTTGAGATTGCCCGGAGCCGACGATATACACAATGTGGTGTTTATCAAGCAAGCCAATCAGAAAAAGTTCAAGCCCAATGATCGAGTCAGTTGGGTAAAGTATCCCTAGGGTTCTTGCATTCAGTTGCAGGCTGCCAGTTACGAGCAGCCTTTTAAAATAATTTTCCACTAACAGGTTAATCCAGTGCTAGGTCCCGAGCTGATCAACTTAACCGCGCGACCCACGCCGATTTTTTTGGAGGGCTCAGCCGCGATTCAGTTGACTCAACAGGCAGCTAAAGACCTAGGACTAAAAGATGGCCAGATTGTTCAGGGGGTGATTGCAGCCCGCGGCGATCTGCTGAAATTGTTGATCAACAATAAAGAGTTAGAGTGGCCCGGCAGTAGTCGTTTTAAGCTCGGTGACAAATTAGACTTTCGCGTCGACAGCAGTATTTTTGGTCGCTCTCTGGTGCCTATTAGAGGCCTGACAACTTCGCCTGGAAATACGCCTCCGGCAATCCCTTCACCTGCACTTTTGCAGCTTATGCATCGCCCAGATCAGCCCTCGGTTTTGCCCGGCCTGTTTAAGTCTGGTGGCATAGAGGCGCTTGCCGCTCAGCTCGGTGGCAGCGAGCAGTTGCGCGCCAGCCTGATGCTCTCTATGGCAAAGCTCTCAATGGAAAAGCTTTCACCAATGTCGGTTAAGCGCGGTTTAAGTAACTCTGGTCTATTTGGTGAACAGTTACTTGCCAGTGGGGTGGTCAGGCAGGGACCTGATCTGAAACAGCTGTTGCGCAGCTTGCTGCGCAATGCACCGCTGCAGAGTGCCATTGGTGCAGAGCTTAAGGGCGCTATAGATGAAGTGGAAAGCAAGCAGTTGGAGAGTCTTCAGGCGCAACAGTCGAGAGAGTTGAGCTATAGTTTTGTGCTGCCTTTTATGGATGCCAATGCGGTGGAAATAGAGCTTTATCGTGAGGCCTCCAATTCAGCCGCTGAGGATCAAGAGTGGATTATCAATCTGCACACGGAATCCCCCAGTCTGGGTGAGTTGTGGTTGAAAACCACATTGCAGTCGGCGGCGAGTATTCAAATGGTGATGTGGGCGCCCCGTGTCGATGTTGCAGATCGCGCCCGTGAAGCTGCCAGTGAACTGCAATACGAATTACAGCGCTTTGGCCTGACGCTAGAAAAGCTCGATGTGCTCAATGCGCGGCGGCCCTCTGCTTGCGAAGGGCTCAGTGGCAGTGGCAGTGGCCAAATGGTAGATCTGAGCACATGACTTACAAACCTTTAAAGCGGGCTGTGGCTCTGGAATATGGCAAGCTGGCAGCGCCCATTATGACCGCCAAAGGTCAGGGCGAAATTGCTGAGTTGATTATCGAAGAGGCAAAGAAGCAGGGTGTTCATATTGCCGAAGATCCTCAGCTGGTTGCCCTACTGGGACAGCTGGAGCTCAATGAAGAGATACCCGAGAGTCTCTATGTGGCAGTGTCGGTGATTTTATCCTGGGTTTACTGGTTAAAAGGTATGGAGCCGGGAGATGAAAAAAATCCCTGAGCAGAGCCTAATTAAGACTCTAAGCATCACCCACAGACGTGCGATTGCGGTTGGGGCGCATCTTGCCCAAGCGGTCATAGATTTCAACACTGTTTAAAGGGTCCGGGGACTGAATGGTCTGCAGTGCACCACGAATGGTTTCAAGCTTATGGTTGATTAAAATTTCGTTGCGCCGGTGCAGATCGCGACACTGACTCATCAACTCCACTACCTGATCCCAGATTACGACGGTGGCTGCAGCTTTATCTTGATCATCGGTGTGGGCTTTAATTTTTTCCATCAATTCGTCGCTAGCCAAGAAATGGAGGATCTCCAGCTTCTGTGCCTGGAGTGTTTCAAAGCTCGCTAGATCCTGTTGTTTGAGCGCATCAAACTCGCTGTCGAGCACCAGCTTTAAAGCCTGGGCTTTATGTACGGCCTGTGTCAGATGGTCTAAGTCAGATTGATTCATGGTTGCAGCATACTGCCAAGCAGATAAATACGAAAGGATATTAAGAGAAACGCCACTCTTGGGGAGTGGCGAATTGTCGGATATGCCTAGAGTTTAAGAGGCAATAAGCCAGAGTTAAGCTATAAAAAAGCTTATTTGCCACCTAACATGCTTTCAATAGCGACAAAGCTTTCCGCAATGCGTCGCTCATCCAGGGGATAGTTACCCTCGGCAAGTGCCTGCTTTATCTCAGCCACCTTAGCCTCGTCAAACTCGCCAGCGGTCATTGCGGTTTCTGCAGCTTTGCTGAGAATCACTTCGTCATTTGCCTGAGGGCGGGGTGCCGCAGTGGCACTGTTCGCTGTCGCCTCAGGCGCAGATTTATTGTTTTTTAACTTATCCGCGGAGCTGTTCATCTCAACAGCGCTGCGCCCAAGCTTTGAAATACCATCTGTCATTTTGATTGTCCTTTCGGGCTCTAAGACCCAAAGTTTAACTTCTTCCCTAAGTATATCGGCACCAGTTAAATTTTCTATAGGGGAATATTGAAATTAATTTCACTCTAGCCTGCAAGTCTATTATGACTGCTAGATTGACGCAGCTCTATCTCGCGACAGTACTCAGTCCCCGAGCCTGACCTATAGCAGTGGCAATTGCCTGAATCTCTTCACCGGACTCTGGGTTGAGCAGCAGTACGCGCTGTTCGAGGCGCGCATTTTCTAGGGCCAGCATGGTCACGGTAATCTCAAGGGCTCCAGCGCGCACGCTGAGCTGCACATTGTCACCTTTGCGGATGATATCTATTGGTGTCAGATCTGACAGCCGCAGCATGCTACCTGCAGCTAGATTGCGAATGGCCTGCATCTGCTCAGCACTGCTGTAGTTTTGCAGGCTGTCTTTGGGCAGCTTGCCATAATAGTCTTGCAGAGCAATATTAGAGCGCGTGACGGCTTGCCCTCGAGGAATTCCAGACTGGGTTATCAACACTTGGTGCCGCTGCTTTATATCGTAACTAGAGAGCACCTTACCCGCGGCTAAATCTCTGACAGCACGAGCGCCATCCAGCTGCTCGAGGGTCACTGTTTGACCCGCCGAGAGGGTCGCCGAGGCGATCAATATACTGTCTATGCTGCTGCGCTCAACAATCTCTCCTGCACCCACAGCCCGGTTCAGTCTGTAACCCTCGACGGGGGTGACAAGCTGGCGCTGCATAACCAGATCCCCGGCTCTTACCGCTGAGGCTAGGCTAAAGCCTTCTATGGCGCGAAGATCACTCGCCAGGCCGGCAATGGCGCTGGACAGGCTTACCAGCTCCACATCAGTGCCGATCAGTTGATGGCCCGCCTTAAAGTCGCCGGTGTAACGCAGGGCATTGTCAGATTGATGAACGCTAATACCTAAAAAAATCTGCCAGCCACTCGGTGGACAGACAGCGCGCAGGGTCTTCTGGCTGGCGGCAAAAGGGTAGTTAAATTCAAAGGCCGTTTTACAGACGGGAATGATTAACCGCCGGTCAGATGGGGCCACTTCGACCACGGACTTCTGCAGCTGACGACTCTCCGCTACCCAATCCTGAGCCTGAGAGACGAGTATATGTTTGCTATCAACACCCTGAGAAATGGTTTCGCCATGACTATCGTTAGGGTTGCTAGCCAATGCAGTTGCCGCAAGGGCAAGGTTTATCGCGAGGCAGCCGAAAAAGAGCGTAAAAGGTTTTTTTAGAAATACAAGCATGGGCCGAGTATGAGTGTAGATCGAGGGTGACGCAATACCGACATAGCGGCAATTGCCGGTGGCAAGACTGTGCCGAAAAAGCGGCAAGGCGCAAAGCGCAGGACAGATTTAGAATACCTAACTATCTGGTTTTAAACGGATTAATAAATGAAATGCGGCAATATGGCGGGGTTTGGCATTGCTTTTGCATTATCTCCAGAGACGGGTTCTTTTAGTGACGCTTTCTATACAGCTCCTAACGAGTCTAATCGGCCCAAGGGCAAAAAACTTTAGCGAATTGATAATGAAAATTTTTGATACGGCATTTGGACTTCACGAAAAAGCACTCAACTTGCGTGCTCAGCGCATGGAAGTGATTTCGCAGAATATTGCCAATGCCGATACCCCGGGCTTTAAAGCTCGCGATGTCGATTTTAAAAATGTGCTCAACAATGTTCAGCAGAGCGGTTCACTGCGCGCAACTCACGCGGGTCATGTGCGTCACGCTGGCAGTGCCGGTGCTGACTTGGTCTACACAGTGCCGTTTAGCACTGCGGTTGATGGCAACACAGTTGATATCTCTGTTGAGCATGCGAAATACGGTAAGGCGGCAGCCGAGTATCAGGCCACGCTGCGATTTATTGAAGGCAATATTGCCGGTGTGCGCAAAGCACTGCGAGGAGAGTAACAGTTATGTCTATTGCAAATATTTTTGGTATTGCCGCATCGGCGATGAACGCTCAAATGGTACGCATGAACTCTACTGCGTCGAATATGGCCAATGCTGGCACTGTTGGTGGGTCAGCTGAAGACGCGTTTAAAGCCAAGCGTCCAGTGTTTCAGGCGCTGTTACATGAGCATCAGTTGGATCAGGGCGCACAGTTTCTCGGCGGGGTAAAAGTTACCGGCATGGTGAGTGACACCGCTGTGGCAAAGAAGATGCACGACCCGGGCAGTCCGCTGGCTGACAAAGACGGCTTTGTCTACAGCTCTAATGTCAATGAAGTCACTGAAATGGTTGAAATGATGGGCGCAGCACGAAGCTATCAAAACAATGTTGAAGTGGTTAATACGGCGCGCGAGTTGATGATGCGCACCTTAGATATCACCAAGGCCTAGGACAAATACTCATGGTCAGTACAGTCACAGACACAACTTTTTTAACCAGCGATCAATATCTTGAAAAAGAAAATGCGGTCGCCTATGGCGAAGACGAGCTCGGGCAGGATGCGTTTTTAACGCTGTTTACCGCCCAGCTACAAAATCAGAATCCACTGGATCCCATGGACAACGAAGCTTTTGTCTCCCAGCTCGCTGAGTTCTCTTCTCTGGAGGGAATTAAAGGTATGCAGGGCTCTCTCGACAATATGGTTAATGGCATGCGCCAGGACCAGATGGTCGCAGGTGCCAACCTAGTGGGTAAAAAGGTCCAGGTTGCCGGCGGCAACTTTACCGGTGGCAACGGCGAGATTACCAAGGGATCTATAGACCTGAAGAACGGTGCTCAGTCGGTTATTTTGAGTGTTTACGACCCTGCCTCAGGTGACCTTATTTATCGCGACACTCAGGGCGCAAGGTTGCCCGGGCGCGCAGAGATGAACTGGAATGGCCGCGATCGCCAGGGCGAAATCGTCCCTGAAGGTAGCTATTTGATGTCGGCCAGTGCCGTGATCAATGGAAAATTAGAAACCGTGCCGGTGACCACTATGGCCGATGTCCGCAGCGTTAGCTGGGACCCCAGCGCGCAGGAAATAACTCTGGAAGTGGGAGACAACGTCTTTGTCGCCCTCGCCGATATAGAACGCATTGCAATTTAACAACAGAATTAGAAAGATCTTTGGAGAGTAATTTATGTCATTTTATACCTCGTTAACAGGATTGAACGCCGCGACAACACAGCTCGCCGTGACCTCGAACAACATTGCCAACTCCGGAACAGGCGGCTTTAAGCGCTCGGACACGGATTTCGGCGATATTTTTGCTACCTCTCCTTTGGAGAAGGCATCAAGTGTTGTAGGTCGAGGCGTATCGCTGAAAGAAGTGAGCCAGGAATTCAGTCAGGGCAACATCGAGTTCTCTGCCAACTCTCTGGATCTGGCGATCACCGGTGACGGCTTCTTTCCTCTTGAGTCATCTGATGGCACCAAGATCTACACGCGCAACGGTGCCTTTATGCTCAATGAGCAAAACCAGATGGTTAACAGTGCCGGTCAGGCCCTGCAGTCACTGCCGGTGGATTCGACTAATAAGGCCGACTTTGGTGTCGACCCCAGTGCACTGACTATTCCGCGGGCCACAGTGTCAGAGTTTTTGCCCACCACAGAAGTTGAGTTGGGTTTGAACCTGCCATCTGAAGTAACACCGATTACCAAGACTTTTAATCCAGACAAGCCAGACACCTACCACAAGACCACATCCCTAACCGTTTATGGCACATCGGGATCGGCTAATCTGGCAACTATTTATTATGTTAAAACCGCCAACGCCTCAGCGGACTCTCCTTATAACAAGTGGCAGACCTATGTTTATGTGGACGATCAGGAGGTAGACACAGCACTGATTCAGTCTTCAGACACTACGGGTGACGAGTACTTTATCAACAAGTATGGCGAGCTAAAAACTCGCTCTGAACTGTTGGAGCTGCAGAGCACCAGTGCCGAAAGTGAGAAATACCTGATTACTCAGGGAACCCTGTACAAGAAGTATTCCTATGATGTGCTCTCCGAGCCCACTCAGTCGATTCCGGCCACAGCCAAGCTCACCATTGCCGAAGACTCCGCCTATGCAGACGCTTTAAATCTAACCAATAACAGCGATGGTGTTGACTTTAGCACCATGTCACGGGCCGAGCTTGACGGTATGTTCAACCTCTCGATTGACGGTTCTAGCGCGGTCAATATTGGCCTTGAGCATCTCGCCGGTTCAGCTACACCTATGTCTGGTGCCGAGATTGCCTTTGAGTTGACCAACGTAATTAACGAGCGTTTTGGCGATGGCAAAAACTTTGATTTTTCAAATGCTGATAACCAGACCTTAAAGCTCTATCGTGGGTCTGATAACTCGACCTCGATTGAGCTTGATATCCCCACAATTTTGGCCACCCACACTACTCTTACCAGCGCCACTGACGTTAACTGGGATGGCCAGGTTGCTTCAGAGCCATTAGCCTACGCAGTTAATGCCGCACTGGCAGCCAGCGCAGATTTCTCTGATGTTGAAGTTAGCTACAGCTCGGCTAATCAGGGCTTTCGTTTTATTCAGAATGGCAGTGCCACTGACGCGCTCTATGTAAATGGCGGCGCCAGTGCCAACAGCGTCTTCGGAGTACCAGCAGACACTGAGTTTAACGCCGATGACCTCACCTCCATGGGCACATTGTTGCTGCCATTGGATACGGATGAGGCGGATGTATTACTCCGTGGTGCACTGCCCAACGGTGAGAATATTATCGCCACGCGCGACCAGCGTTTTGGCATGAAAGTGAGCTACGCCGAGGGTGCCTTTACAGTTTCTTCAGGGACCACAGGTGATACTTCAAGCCTCGCCATCGACAATGCAGGCGAATTGGCGCAGAAGCTCTTGGGCATCAATGAGCTGGGTAATTTTGTCTCCCCTGAAACCTCGCAGATCTACAATGTGCCAGCGGTTCGTGGTCAGGCATCAACACCGGCTATCGTCACCGGTAACCCCATGGGCATAGATCCACGCAAATCATTCTCGGTCAATCCAGACAACAGCTCCATGACAGTGATTATCGATTCGATCTCTGCCCAGATTGAGCTGGACGAAGGTCTCTATTCGATTGGTACTTTCACTGAGCACCTGCAGCAAAAAATAAACCTTATGGCGGATTCCCTGGGACGAACGGTTTCCGGTATTACCGTGGACTATCAGGATTCTACTGAAACCCTGCTGATCACCGGATCCACCACAACCGATAACTCATTTATTCAGATCGCTGGTCACGCTGACTGGGGCCTGGAAAACATTGCCCCAGGTTTTGGTGAGTCATCGACCTTTATCGAGCTATTTCCCGATACTTCAGGTACCAGTACTGTCTATGTCACACAGACCAAAGATGGCGATTGGATTGAAACCACCGACGGTGGTGAATTTGACTCCAACGACGTGCCTTACTGGACACCGATCTTCTTGGATAAGGGCGAGTTGACCTTCGATACCAGTGGTTCGCTGGTCTCTCCAGTGGCTGGCGTTAAGTTAGAGAGTGCCGGTATCACCGGTGGTGATATTACCCTCAACTACGACAATAGCACCCAGTTTAACAGCCCATTCTCGGTCTTGAGTCAGTCCCAGAACGGTGCGCCGGAAGGGGACTTGGTCGGTGTAAACATCGGCGATGACGGTTTGGTTGTAGCCAGTTACTCAAACGGCTCACAGAAATCTCTGGGTAAAATTATTCTCGCCAACTTCTCCACGCCCAAGGGCCTGCGTCAGGTTGGTGATACAAGTTATTACGCCACTTCAAGGTCCGGTGACGCGACCCTAGGTGAACCGGGCGCGGCTGGCTTTGGAACCATTCGTGCTGGTGCACGAGAGCGTTCCAACGTGGATCTGACCGCTGAATTGGTGGATTTGATTACCGCCCAGCGAAACTTCCAGGCCAATGCCAAAGCCATTGAGACCAGTTCATCGTTAACCCAGACCATTATTCAAATCCGCGGTTAAGCGCCGAATTAGGCGCGCGGTAAGAGGAATCTGAAATGGATAAATTAGCTTATACAGCACTGTCGGCAATGCAGAGTCAATCTGTGGTGCGCGCAGCCATTACCAACGAACTGGCGAATGTCTCGACGATCGGCTTTAAGAAGAGTTTTCAGATTGCCTCATCTGCAGTAAAGATCGATGGCCCGGGACATGAGTCACGCTATCAGCCAGGTCTGCAGATTAATGATGTGATCAATCTGAGCCCAGGCACGCCCATGAGCACCGGTCGGCCTCTAGATGTTGCGATGAACGATCAGACTGTATTGGCCGTGCAAAGCGCTGAAGGTGACATTGCCTTTACCCGCCGCGGTGACCTAAAAGTCAGTCCAACAGGTGTACTTGAGAACGCTGAGGGTGAACTAGTGATGGGCGAGGGCGGGCCGATAACGGTACCAGTCGGCAATCTCATTACTGTCAGTCCAGACGGCACTGTGTTTGCCCAGCTTCCCACTGACCCTGAGGCAGCGGCCATTGCCATAGGCCAATTGATGTTGCGTGACGCCAGCCAGACTGAGTTAGTGCGACGCACGGATGGCTTATTCGAGCCCCGTGAAGCGGCGTTAAAGGGGCAGGATTTTCCCACTGGTCCCAAGCCAGTGTCGGTCTCACCAGGCATGCTCGAGGGCAGCAACGTCAACCCGGTGGCAACCATGGTCAAAATGTTAGATTTCAGCCGTCAGTTTGAAATGCAGCTGAAATTAGTTAAAGAGACCCAGTCGATCGACGAAGCTGGCTCAACAATGATGAGAATTCCGTAGGCCTTATAGGGCGTAACTGGAGAGGATAGAAACGATGGATGCTTCACTTTGGATTGCTAAAACCGGCCTAACTGCTCAGCAGACGCGCATGTCAGTTATTTCCAACAACCTGGCTAACGTCAATACCACGGGTTTTAAGAAAGACCGTGCGGTATTCGAAGACCTGCTTTATCAAAACATTGTTCCCGCTGGTGGACAGGTTGACGCTGAGTCAGAAACGCCGACCGGACTGATGTTGGGTACAGGTACTCGCGTTGTGGCAACTGAAAAGCTGCACGCTCAGGGCAATATTATTACCACCGAAAACGCCTTGGATTTGGCGATTTCCGGCGATGGTTATTTCTCGGTGCAGCAGGCTGACGGCACCATCGCCTATAGCCGCGACGGTTCGTTCAAGCTTTCAGCTGATGGCAACCTAGTGACTGCTGGTGGCCAAGCAGTATTGCCTGCCATCACCGTGCCACAGAACGCTGCCAGTCTAACCATTGGTCGCGATGGCATAGTGACAGTGGAATTGGCCAATGGCGGCGGGTCTAGCCAGATCGGTCAGCTGCAGTTATCGCGCTTTGTGAACAACTCTGGATTGCAGCCGATTGGCCGCAATCTGATGCAACAGACCAATGCCAGTGGCGATCCTCTGGTTGTGCTGCCTGGCACTGATGGCGCCGGCATGCTGATGCAGGGAGCTCTCGAAGCCTCTAACGTCAATGTGGTTGAAGAGATGGTCAATATGATTGAGACCCAGCGCGCCTACGAGGTTAACTCCAAGGCAATCTCGGCAGCAGACGGCATGCTGCGCTTCCTGAACAATAACCTTTAAGGCTCAGTGATGACTATTCTGCGCGCCATGGTAATTAGTGCAACAGCAACCCTACTGGGTGCTTGTGCGACGCAACCGAACCTGATGCCAAGCGCTGAGTTTGCCCCGGTTCAGCCTGCGCCTGTAGCACCAGCCACAGCGGCAACCGGTGCCATCTTTAACAATGGCATGGGCCTGTTTGGCGATCTGCGCAGCTACCAGGGCGGCGATCTTAAAGTCGGCGACCTGATTACGGTGCTGCTCAGCGAAACCACTCAAGCCTCCCGCAGCAGCGATATTTCTACTAGCCGTGCGGCAACAAACGATGTTGTCACTGAAGCGCAAAAAGACTCTGTCCTATCTAAGATCGGTCGCGGCACCGGATTCTTTAGCGATTTTAAATTAGACGGTGGAACTGTCACCAGTGACGGTACGGGCACTGCTGGTCAGGCCGCTTCACTGACAGGTTCTATTTCCGCCATGGTGGTTGAAGTGCTGAGCAACGGCAACCTAGTAATTCTCGGTGAGAAGCAATTGGCTCTTACCGAGGGCAGCGAGTTTATTCGCGTCAAGGGCATTATCCGCCCGGCGGATATCCAGCCTGACAACACTGTGTTGTCGCGGCGTATTGCCAATGCACAAATTTCTTACCGTGGTACAGGTGATCTAGCCAATGCGTCAAAGCCAGGCTGGGGCACAGGACTTATATTTAAATTCTGGCCGTTCTAAGCGGTTGCAGGAGATAGCTTTATGTTGGACAGGACTATGTTAAACAGCACCTTGTTAAAACTAAGATGGTTGATTCTGTTGAGTGCACTGATCACCAGCGCTGTCAGTGCCGACCGTATCAAAGATCTGACCGATGTCGCCGGCGTGCGCTCTAACCAGCTGCTGGGTTTTGGTCTGGTTGTGGGTTTGCAGGGTACTGGCGACGGCAAAGATCTACCCCTCTCAGCCCAGAGCCTTAAAACGTTGC
>Ga0206127_1000470_pt1 | contig 49235 bp, 48 predicted proteins | sample Helgoland_Spring_6_FD_148646 | JGI IMG/M metagenome (GOLD analysis project Ga0206127, IMG submission 148646) | Pelagic subsurface seawater microbial communities from Kabeltonne, Helgoland, North Sea - Helgoland_Spring_Bloom_20160419_1 | ecosystem: Environmental > Aquatic > Marine > Epipelagic ...
TAAAGGTAATAAATAAAGAAAAATGCAGTGCAGTTAAAATTATTTAAGGGAGGAAAGTGGCTAACTTATTGATTTAAATGGTAGCTACGGGTGGACTTGAACCACCGACCCCAGCATTATGAATGCTGTGCTCTAACCAGCTGAGCTACGTAGCCACAAAATTTTGAATGCGTTCCATCTGTTACAAGTTACTAGTGGAACGGGCGCGCATTTTCGCTACAGCGAGCCTGTTTGTCAAGCCATTCCATGGTTGTATTAGGCTGATCGTAAGATGTTTTATCTACTGGGTATTTCAAAAGCCCAGATGGGTTATGCTTTTTTGGCGACTGCGGTGGTAATTGAGCCGCTTACGACTAGGATGGCACCTAAAACAGACAGTGCTGTAAGCGGTTCTACTGGCATACCTGAAATAGGTACTAGTTGGGCTATGGCAATGGTAAATAATGGGGTGATGGCAATTATGGCGCTGACTCTGGATGCTTCTAAATGCGCTAGTGCTTCGGCAAAGCAACCATAGGCTATTAGGGTGTTAATTCCGCAGAACAGCACTGCGGTCCACTGTATGGCGCTGAGCTGACCCATAGCGGAGAAGTCACTTAGGGGAAGAAATACTAAGCTACCAATCCAGTAGAAAATAAGCATGGTTTCGGACGACTGGAAGTCGTTGAGTAGAAATTTTTGAATAATGGCATAGCCGGTCCAGAATATTGCCGACAGTATAATAAATAATAGCCCTACACCGTAGTCGCTAAATTCGACCAACAGCTGGCTTAGTTGGCGTTCAAAAAATAAAATTAGCCCCAGTGCAAAGCCAATAAAACCTAGCCATTGGCTGGAGGAAAACTGTTCTTTAAATATCCATAGGCCAGCCAATAATAGCAGCATGGGAGCGACCTGAATAAGTACCTGTGTGGCTTCTGCTGAGGTTTTTTCAAGCCCTAATATGTAAAACCCGTAGTTGCCCGTTAGCAGTATGCCCGCAGCGATTATCTGTAGGGCTAATTTTTTCGATTTTAGTTTGTGACCATTATGTTTTTTTTGGGTTATAAGTAAGTAGGGGGTTAGCAGTAGGGCGGAAATAAAAAAACGAAAGAAGGTGCTGGTGGCTGGCCCTATGGTGGGGGTAACCTGGTGCAGGGCTACAGGTAAAACACCCCACATGGTGGCAGTGCCTAGCGCAAGTAGTAGCCCAAGCTTCCAGCGGCCAGTGATAGGGTTTGGTTTAGACATTAAAGCGGAAGTGAACTAGGTCGCCGTCCTGTACTATGTAATCTTTGCCTTCAAGGCGCCATTTACCGGCTTCTTTTGCGCCCTGCTCGCCATTGCCTTCAATAAAGTCGTTATAGGCTACTACTTCGGCACGAATAAAGCCTTTTTCAAAGTCAGTGTGAATTTTCCCCGCAGCATTGGGTGCGGTTGCACCAATGGGTATGGTCCAGGCGCGAACTTCTTTGGGGCCTGCTGTGAAGTAAGTCTGTAAGCCTAGCAATGAATAGCCTGCGCGTATTACGCGATTAAGACCGGGTTCTTCCATGCCCATTTCTACTAGGAATTCCATTTTTTCATCGTCTTCAAGCTCACTAATTTCCGCTTCTAATTTATTGCAGATAGGCACTACAATCGCACCTTCTTTTGCGGCGATTTCTTTTACTGCATCTAGGTAGGGGTTATTTTCAAAGCCGTCTTCATCGACATTGGCGATATACATGGTGGGCTTGATGGTTAACGGGTTTAGCTGTTTGAGTATCACAAGTTCATCGTCAGTTAGTTCTAATGAGCGCAATGGGTTGGCTTCATTTAAATGAGGGACTACTTTTTCTAGTACATTTTGCAGCGCTTTTGCGTCTTTATCATTACCTTTTGCTGCCTTGCCTGCTCGGTACAGTGCTTTTTCGGCGCTTTCTAAATCGGCCAGTGCTAATTCAGTATTAATGACTGCAATATCGTCAGCAGGGTTAATTTGACCCTCAACGTGGATAACATTTTCATCATCAAAACAGCGAACCACGTGGGCGATAGCGTCAGTTTCGCGAATATTAGCCAGAAATTGGTTGCCTAGGCCTTCACCTTTGGATGCGCCGGCAACTAGGCCGGCAATATCAACAAATTCCATACTGGTTGGAATCATCCGTTCTGGGTTGACGATAGCCGATATTTTATCCTGACGGATATCCGGTATGGGGACGATACCCGTATTAGGTTCTATGGTGCAAAAGGGGAAGTTTTCTGCACCTATACCTGCTTTGGTTAGCGCATTAAATAATGTTGATTTGCCTACATTTGGCAACCCGACGATTCCGCAGTTAAAACCCATTGTGTGATCCTTTTACCTTAGTACTATTTAGTTGCTATGAAGTTTGTTCATTGCCATTTCCCATTGACCATCGGTCACCAGGGGCAAGTAAACAAGTGCATTATCAATGCTATTGGTTATTAGTTGTTGGTCATCACCCGATGCTTTTTTCAGCACATAATCGGCAACTTGGCTGGCATGGCCGGGGTGGCCAATGCCAATTCGTAGCCGTGCAAACTCTTTGTTATTGCCTAGGCTTTTAATAATATCGCGAAGGCCATTATGTCCGCCGTGCCCACCCGCTATTTTAAACCGAACGGTGCCTGGGCTGTGATCGAGTTCGTCATGGGCAACCAGAATATTTTGTGGTGCAATCTGATAAAACTTTGCCATGGCCGCAACAGATTGACCGCTACAATTCATATAGGTGCTGGGGATTAAAAGGCGGATATCTCTGCCATTAAGAGTAATGCGTGCTGTTTCGCCAAAGAACTTGGTTTCTGCTTTGAGTGTTGCGTTAACTGAACCTGCTAACTCCCTAACGAAATCGGCTCCGGCATTGTGGCGCGTCCGTTGATATTTAGGGCCGGGGTTACCCAGCCCTACGATCAAATCTACGGGCGTTTCCAATGTCGGAGCCTAAATGAGGGGCAAGAATGAAGATTTTACTCTTCGCTTGCTTCCTCATCGCTGTCTTCTTCAGTCTTAGGAGCTTCTGGTGCTTCATCAGATATTTCTTCAGCTGCCTTAGGCTTATTGACTGCAGCTATGGGTAGATCGTGATCTTCACCATGGCTTAGTGCTACGCTTTCCACACCCTTAGGAAGTTTGATATCAGAAATATGAAGGGTTTGACCCAGTTCAACTGCGGTCATATCAACTTCTAGGTATTCTGGAAGGTTTTGAGGTAGACAGCTAATTTCAAGTTCAGTCATGCTGTGAGCAATTTGACCGCCACCCACTTTAACGCCAACACATTCTTCTTCATTAATGAAGTGCAATGGTGCTTTAGTTTGTAGCTTAGTAGTTTTGTTCACGCGGAAGAAATCCATGTGCATAACTGTTGATTTTGATGGGTGACGTTGGATGTCTTTAATAATTACATCTTCAGATATACCGTCGATAATCAGGCCAACAATGTGAGAAAAGAACGCTTCATTTCCAAGAGCTTTGGTTACATCTTTAAGGGCCAATGAAATTTGTGTTGGGGCTTTTTTACCACCGTAAACAATAGCAGGTACTTCTCCGGCCAGACGACGCAGGCGGCGGCTCGCACCTTTCCCTGTATCCTCACGACCATTCGCATTTAAAGTAAAATCAGTAGACATGGTAGTCTCCTATAATTTGCCACTATAGACCGCGACCAGACCTATAGTGGAGTTTAGTGCCCTTAGGTGGGCGATAAAATCAGTGCTAGTTGGTTATTGAACAAACATAGCGCTGATGGATTCTTCGTTGCTAAGACGTCTTACTGATTCACCCAGTAATTTGCCTAGCGTCAGCGTGCGAATTTTATCGCACTTCTTAGCCTCATCACTTAGGGGGATACTATTAGTTACCACCAAGTTATCGAGGCTAGATTTAGTAATATTATCAATTGCTTTGCCCGATAGCACCGCGTGGGTTGCGTAGGCTACCACTTTTTCTGCACCATACTTTTTAAGTGCTTCGGCTGCTTTGCATAATGTACCGGCAGTATCAACAATATCGTCAACTATGATACAGGTGCGGCCTTCTACTTCACCGATAAGATTCATTACTTCGCTCTCATTGGCTGATGGGCGACGTTTATCAATAATAGCTAGGTCACAGTCAAGCTGTTTGGCCACTGCTCTTGCTCGAACAACACCACCAATATCGGGCGAAACAACCTGTAAATTTTTGTAATTCTGACGCTGTATATCGTCAAGAAGTACCGGTGCACCGTAGATATTGTCTACAGTGCAGTTAAAGAAACCTTGAATTTGTTCTGCGTGAAGATCAATTGTCAAAACACGATCTACACCAGCATTGGAAAGCATATCAGCTACTACCTTTGCGCTAATAGGCACGCGCACAGAGCGCACACGTCTGTCTTGGCGAGCATAACCAAAGTAGGGGACAACCGCTGTAATACGTTCGGCTGAAGAGCGACGTAAGGCGTCAATCATTAGTACCAATTCCATAAGATTTCTATGTGTTGGTGCGCAGGTTGATTGAATGATAAATACGTCATGTCCACGAACATTGTCGCGAATCTCAATATTTATTTCACCGTCGGAAAAGGTACTTACGAGCGAGTCGCTAAGAGGAATTCTAAGCGATTTAGCAACTTCATTTGCGAGTTCCGGGTTAGCATTTCCGGTAAAAAGCATTAATTTAGACACATCTTTATCCTGATTTTACAATATGAAAGATGGCTGGGGCGGGAGGATTCGAACCTCCGAGTGTCGGGATCAAAACCCGATGCCTTAACCACTTGGCCACGCCCCAGTTATAAATTTTTCAGTTGATTATGAAGAGGGGATTGATTGACACCCCTTGCTACAAAAGAATTCCAACTGTTTGGCACGGTCATCTGTGCCTGTGTTGCATCTACTTCGCTGTCAAAGCGACAGTAAACACTTGCTCCAGTCCCTGTCATAAGCGGGTTACCAAAGCGTTGCAACCAATCTAACACCTTTTTAACGTCTGGATACAGTGTCTCAACTACAGATTGGCAATCATTTCTGTACAGCTCCTCCGAGAGGGCGCGTATTTTGATGGCTGAAGCGCCCCTTGTCAATTCACTGTGTGAAAAAATTTGCTCTGTAGACACCTTTATTTTCGGTGTGACTACCAGATACCAAGATTCATCCAGCAAAATTGGGGTTAATTGATCGCCTGTACCCTCAGCAAAAGCGCTGGCTCCATTAATAAAAACAGGTACATCTGCACCTAATTTACTGCCGATAATTGCCAGTTCATCTAATGATAGGCCGCATTGCCATAAAAAATTTAAGCCCACTAATGCCGTGGCAGCATTACTACTTCCGCCGCCTAACCCTGCGCCCATGGGTAATTTTTTGTCTAATTGAATCTCGCAACCCCATTGGCAGTTTGTTGCTTGCTGTAACGCCTGTGCTGCTTTAAAAATAAGGTTTTCTTGTGGTTTTACGCCGTCAAGTTTATTTAATAATTTAATTTCGAGTTTTTTTGTCGCGGCAAGAGTAAGTTGGTCGCCATAATCCAATAGTTGAAATAATGTTTGTAAATTATGATAGCCATCTTCTCTGCGATCGAGAATATGCAGAAATAGATTTAATTTTGCGGGTGAAGGCAGAGTGATAGAAATCATTTCACGGTACTATTTTGTTATTTTTAATGTGCCAGCGTGTAATAACTAGCTTAAATGAAAGCTCCCCGCGTCGACCAGATATTTTTTTGGGCAAAAAATACGGGCCTGTTGCAGCGTATTCTAAATAGCGTATATCCCAGCCCTGTTGCTCAAAGCTGTTTATCAAACCATTGTGTTGCATTGTTATATCTTTTGCGACGGTATGGTTGGGTGATGGAAGTCCTTTTATCCACCAACTTAGAGCGCCGACAGGCAGTGGTACACCAAAAAACTGCAAGCCTAATTGTTCTGGGGTATCGGTGAAGGTGTTGGTCCCCTGCTTAATTATCGACTGATAGTTGTTGCCGGATATTCTTGTAGCGCCAAGGCCTGCTAGGCCATAAAGTTTTATTTGATAATTTTCAGCCTGTTGTTGCCAGTTCAAATTAATTAACTGTGCTTTTATGGCTGATTTTAAACCCAGTTTTGCTGTTACTTCCCATTGATTTAGTTCAGCTAGAGCGTTCTCGGTTTGTACCCCGTTGTGTTTGGATGATTCATATTGGGTTGATGCGCAGCCTGGTAGCTGTGTTATGACTAGAGCGCTTATTATAAAAATAATCTGATATTTCATAATACTTATCTTAGGCTCAAGGTTAATAAATACAGTTTAGGTTGGTTAGTAATTTTATCAGCTAAGCGCTCAACTGTCCTGCCAGTTGTTCTTGTTTCTATTTAATAGCAAGCAATTTTCCTATTAGTCGCAACTCTAGTGTAAAATTGCGCCACCAGTTTAATTAATATTTACGTATTAATAATTTTAATATGAATTAAGTGTCGGCCCAATGCTGATATTTTTTGACCTGACGAGTATGGACGGAAATTGATGGCTTTGGACATCATTGTATTTGGCATTAACCATAAATCTGCATCAGTGGACCTTCGTGGACGCGTGTCATTTGCCCCTGAAATAGTTGTTGAGACACTCCGCTCGGCACTAACTCGGCTTAATATTGATGAGATGGCAATCCTTTCTACCTGTAACCGCTCTGAAATTTATGCAGTAGGCGAGTTATCTGATTTACAGCTAATGCAATGGCTGGCTGAAACAAAAAAAATCTCAGTTGAAGCGCTTAAAGACTGTTATTACTGTTATCGAGGTACGCAAGCCGTCCGTCATATGATCTGCGTTGCCAGCGGGTTGGATTCATTGGTTGTGGGTGAGCCTCAGATTTTTGGCCAGATTAAATCAGCTTATTCAGTGGCGCAAAAAGCAGAAACGGTTTCAGTACGCCTTAATATGGCTTTTCAAAGAGCCTTTGCGGTGGCTAAGCGTGTTCGCTCTGAAACAGCAATCGGTCAGAATCCAGTCTCTGTGGCCTACGCATCGGTCAGTTTGGCCGAGCAAATATTTTCAGATTTAAAAACAGCCCATGTGTTATTAATTGGCGCGGGTAAAACCATAGAGTTAGTTGCACGTTATTTGCGAGACAAACAGATTGGTCGCATTACTGTTGCTAATCGCACCTTGGAGCGCGCTCAGGAGTTAGCTGAAGATTTTTCTGCTGAAGCTATATTGTTAGCTGATATGCCAGAGCATTTGCATAAGGCAGATATTGTTATTTCTTCTACTGCCAGCCAGCTACCTGTTTTGGGTAAGGGCGCTGTTGAAACGGCACTAAAAAGAAGGCTGCATAAACCTATGTTTATGGTTGATGTGGCCGTGCCTCGCGATATTGAACCCCAGGTGGAGGCGTTAGATGATGTTTACTTATACACTGTTGATGACTTAGAAGAGGTTATTCAGGATAACCTTAAGGCCCGACAAACAGCGGCCAGTTTGGCGGAAAAAATTGTTGATGAAGAGGTGAAAAACTGGTCATCAAAGCAACGTGAACTTTCAGTTGTAGATACTATTAAAGCGTTTAGAGATAGCGCTGAGGCAATTCGAGATAACGAGGTCGAAAAAGCCCTAGCAGCCTTGGAGCGCGGCCAAGATTCAACAGAGGTGATTGCTTTTTTGGCGCGTAATCTAACCAATAAATTATTACATAAGCCGACAGCAAAGCTTAAGCAGGCTGGCGAGAAGGGTTGCGATGAAACTATTAATGTGACTCAAGAGCTTTTTGACTTAGATAAAAAATAAAATACTTGGCTACATCGGTTTGATGAAAGTTGGCGATCGACAACCTGGGTAATAAATTATCCTTGACCATAAATCACTAACCGCCCTTTAATAGAGCTATAAATAAACAGACTTGCCTAGGTATAGATTAACGGGGTTAGTTTAAGCGTAATTTTGTATAAAATATTGATCAAAAACTGGGGATCGACATTGACTAAAACAACTGAACCCAATGCTAAGCAGTCGACAGCAGACACTAAGGCTGTAGATAAGAATACTGCAGTAAAAGATAAGCCAATAACAAAAACTAGATCTGGTTTAGGCTTTTTTAAGGCCCTTCGCAGAATGTTTTCTGTCGCTATTTTAATTGGTACCATCTCTGCGGGTTGGTTATTTTGGAAAGATTGGCAAATTCAAATTCAGGTTATAGATAATAACAGTTCAGTAATAAGTTCCTTAAGTTCAGCGGTGTCTATTGCCAAGAATCAATCTCAATTGGCTATTAGCCAACAGCGCCAGCAACAGCAAACAAGTCAACAGTTAGTAGAGCAGATAAAGAATCTACAGATGCGAGTCAATGCTCAGGGTTTGCGCCTAGTGGAATTAGGCGCCACAACTCGCAGCGATTGGCTGCTTGCCGAAGCTGAATATTTGGCGCGTTTGGCTAAGCAAAGGCTGCAAACCGAGCGCAGTGTAAAAAGCGCTCTAGGCTTATTAGAAAGTGTTGATGCCATTCTTATACAGCTAGATGATCCCAATATTCTAGATGTGCGCAGTGTGGTCGCAGCGGATATTACTCGTTTACGTTTAACGTCTGATATCGATAGAGAGGGTATTTACCTAGAACTTCAGGCGTTAGCTAAAAGTGTTGAAAGTCTTGCTTTGACTGAGTTTACACAGCTGAATATTTCTATTAAAGAATCTACCGAGACGTTGGAGGTTGAGGAGCAATCTGTAATGCCGTCATTTTTAGCTGACCTGGCAAGCCTTGTTCGCGTGAGACAGCGACAAATTCCAATAGAGCCTATGTTGCATCAACAAGAAGAGCAAATTGTAAGGCGCAATTTATATATGATGTTCGAACAGGCGCAGGTTGCTTTGTTGCGTGAGGAGCAAAGCATTTACCGCGCAACATTACTTAGGGCGCAAAATTATCTTCAACGGTTTTTTCAATCTAACCCGTCTAATCAAGTACTTTATAAACGCCTAGAGGTTTTACTGGGGACAGATATTGTTCAGCAGTTACCCAAAATTTATAAATCTCTTGAGGCGATACAGGGTTTATTAATTGTTCGCGAACAGCGTTTGTTCGGGGGTGATGAGCCCAAGCAAGTGGAGCCTGAACAGTGAGTCAGCTGTTAATAATTATACTAGGCGCACTCGTGCTTGGTGCCGCTGCTATTTGGCTGATGCAGCAGGATCAGGGCTATGTATTAATTAGTCTAGGAACAACCAGCATTGAAATGAGTTTCTGGTTGGCAGCCATTATATTTGTTGCTAGTAGTGGGGTGTTAATTTGGCTAATGCTGCTGTTGCGCTGGTTATTTGGTGTTGGGGGTGTCAGGCAATGGTGGGTTGCGCGGCGAATGGCTAAACAGTCCTATAAAACTGCGACTGGCATGCTTGATTTTATATGCGGTGACTGGCAGGCAGCTACAGGTGTTCTTCAGCAGGCAGTGAAAGATCCAGTTTTATCGCAAGTTAACCTATTATTTGCAGCCAAGGCTGCGGCTAATAATCAACAGCTGGATGAATCGCGGCAGATATTGGAGCGCTTAGGCGCTGATTATCCAGACCATAAAGTATATGCAGACTTGGTGTTGGCAGAGTGCCTTATTGAGGTCTCAGCCTTAGACGAAGCAGAGCAGTTTCTTCTAGCAATCACGGCCGAACATAAGATGACTTTGCGGTTATTGTCTGAGATCTACCGCCTTAAGTCTAACTGGTTTGCTCTTAATGATTTGATGCCTAAACTAAAACGACAGGCAGTGATGGATGCGGAGGCTTTTAAAGCACTGCAGATTGACTGTTACTGTGGCTTGCTAGGCACTATTGATAAAAGTTTGCCCGCCAATATTAAAGCTGAAAAATTAGAGGTTATATGGTCTGATATGCCCAGAGCATTTCGCAAAATACCTGAGGTGGTAGCCGCTTATGTCAATGGCCTAGCCGCAACAGATGCCTCCGAAAAAGCCCTATTAGTGTTGTCTAAAGTCCTTAAAAACCAATGGCATTATAAGTTGGTTGAAGCCTATGGCTTACTTGAGCTAAAAGACGCCGCAAAGCAGTTAGCCATAGGTGAGCAATGGCTTGCTAAATATGCCGATGACGCGCTGTTACTTTTCGCTCTTGGACGTATCTGTCGGCGTATGGGTTTTTTGGGCAAGGCAAAAGATTATATGCAATCGACGATTGCCCGTAAGCCCTCTGTACAGGCCTACAATGAATTAGCCGCCATACTGGAGCTGTTGGGTGATCATACATCAGCTTCAGATATGTATCGTCAGGGGTTGCGCTTTGTCACTCAGCCTAAGGCGAGCAAGCATTAAATTTTTCGCCTTTTTAAATCCCGTATTAAAAATCTTGCCGGATGCATTGCCAACCTAAGTTCCCGCTCTAAGGGTGGGATTTCCCCGTTGATTTCTGCAGCTAAAATTTCTGCTGTCAGTGGCGCATAGCTCAGCCCTCTAGAGCCTAAGCCGCAGTGAATAAAAAGATCGGGATGGTAACTTCCCAGGCTGTCTATGGTTGAGGAGGCATCATGTCGCAATGCGTCATATTGCTGTTTAAATAGTTGAGCGTTAGGCACTGCACCGACAATTGGCAAATAGTCTTTCGTAGTGCAGCGATAGTTGGCTCTACCCTCTAAATTATCTATATTTGATAAATTTAAAACCTTTGCAAGGCCCTTATCAGTTTTTCTTAATGTCTCTAGGTTTGATTGGTGGTCTTCTGGTCTTAGTTTCTTCGAAAGTAGATCTTTATTGTAGGAGGCCCCGCAGCTTTGCACACCATCACTTGTCGGTGCTATATAACCTTTCCCACAAATAACAGTTTTTAAATCATTACTAGCCCTGTTGTTGGGGATATGTGTCACCTGGCCGCGCAACTGATTGACCGAAAGATGCTGAGTTATGGGGAACTGCGTACATTCAAAAGCATTGGCAATAACCAGTGTTTCTGCAGTGGCAGTAATATTTCCCTGATGATCTTTGAGTATCCAGTTACGACTGCTAGAGCAATGTTTAATGTGATCAATATCAGCAGTTAGCAGGGGTATTTGATGGTCGTCTAGTAGCTTCTGGCAAAGGGTCTGAGGAGGAATCCAGCCCAGTTCAGGAAAAAAAAGACCCTGTTCGGCTGTTAATTCTAGCCCGCTAAGCTCACATATTTGTTGGTTATTTACGTGAGTAACAAGATTATTATGCTCAGTATAACGCTCGGCAATCTGTTGATGGTTGATTTTAGACTGTTCGCTGTCGGGTAATAAAAGTACGCCGCATTGAGTGCCTATACCCATATCCCAAAAGCTTTTGTAGTAACGGCTGGCTAATGTCATTGAGGTTAAATTAATACGTGGTAATGCATCATTTTGGCGTGAAAGTTTCGGGTAGACTACCGCCTGTAAATTACCTGAACCCTCATTAGCAACAGCGCGATGGCGGTCGATAACAGTTACATTAAAGCCCCTTTTGGCTAGGGCAGAGGCTGCTGTGCATCCGGCAATTCCAGCACCTAAAACCAGTATATTTTTTGTGCTTTTTGGGGTGTATTTTTTGTCAAGATGCCAATCAGTTGATACTGTTTTTGACTCGCTGCGATGATGAATAAATATGCCCCTAAGCGACTCTCTTTTTTTACCAAAACCCTCTACTTTACTGGATTTAAATCCAACATTCTCTAGACCTTTTCTTACCTTGGTTGCACAGGTAAATGTAGCAAAGGTAGTGTTTTTTGAGGATAACGACGCCAGAGTTTCAAATATATCATCAGTCCACATATCTGGATTTTTGGCCGGTGCAAAGCCATCTAAAAACCAAGCATCCACTGACGTTTTGTGATAATTGGCAATGGCGGGGTTGGGGCTCTGGGTTATGCTCTTTAGCATCTGATGAGTATCACCTAGCATCAGTAAAAGCTGAATACGACCCTCGGCGAAATTAAGCAGATGAATACCTGGAGTAAGGGCAGGGTACTGATTAATTAATTCTGTAGATAATTTTGAAAATACTGGCCAGCTATCATAAATAGATTGTAAATCGGCTGCGGCTACGGGCCTGAGTTCAGTAGAGATAAATTGTAATCGCCAATCACTTGGAGCAGTCTGTAGCCATAGGTTACAGGCGCTTAAAAAGTTAAGCCCAGTGCCAAAACCAGTTTCACCAATCACGAATATTTTATTGTTAGAATTTTGGTGCTCAGGTAACGCTAGCCAACGTTGCTTTAACTGATTTTGTTCTAGGAAAAGATATTCTGTTTCTTTAAGCCCATGTTCGGTAAAGGGCCTATCACTTCGGTAGTAAAAGTCATCGAATTCTTTGCAAAAAGGAGTGCCATCACGCCATTCAATATTGGCTGTTTTAACTGATGGCTCGGCTTTTTTAGTCATTAGGGGTTAGGCCAAATTCGAGGAGTATTTGTTGGCACCATTGGTCAATATACTGGTCGGTTAGATCAAACTGGTTTTCATCGTCTAGAGCAAGGCCTACAAAGAATTTTTGATCCTCAGTCAATGCTTTGGACGCCTCAAACTCATAGCCTTTATTGGGCCAGAGGCCAACGGCATTTGCCCCCTGATTAACCACTTTGGCCCATAAATAGCCAAGTGCATCTTGAAACCATTGGGGGTAGCCTATTTGATCGCCAAGCCCAAATAGTGCGACTTTGGTATGGCTTAAATCAATGCTGTCGAGTAATTTCCAGTGAGTTTCCCAGTCTTCTTGTAGCTCGCCATAATCCCAAGTTGGAATGCCTAGAACAAGAAAATTGTACTGAGGCATTAATTCGATACAGTTATCGGCAATATTGTGGACATCAATCGATTGATCAGGGATTTTGCCGCAAATGGCATCGCGAATTTTCTCTGCCGCCATTTCGGTGTAACAGGTCGAACTGCCATAAAAAAGGCCGATTGAATTTTGCATGTAATTGCGTTACTCCCCGATCTGTTGACTGCCGGCAAAGCTTAATTGACGCCAGGCCTCATAGGTTACGATAGAAACTGCATTGGATAAATTAAGGCTGCGACTGTCGGGTTGCATTGGTAGGCGAATCAAGTTTTCACCTAAACTGGTGCGTACATCCTCTGGAAGGCCTCGAGTCTCTGGGCCAAATAGCAAGCAGTCGCCGGGTTGAAACGACACCTTAGAAAAGCATTTTTTTCCCTTTGTGCTTAGCCCGTAAATATTTCTAGGCTGCACCTTGTGTACGTAAGAATCCCAGTTTGGATGAACTTGCAGTGATTGGAACTCCAGATAATCAAGACCCGCCCGACGTAGTTTTTTATCGTCTAGGTCAAAGCCCATCGGCTCGATTAAATGCAGCTTAAAGCCAGTATTGGCACAAAGCCGAATTATATTGCCAGTGTTGGGCGGAATTTCGGGTTCAAAAAGGACTATATCGAGCATAATTAATAATTTATTCGCAACCTAGTGTTTTATGGGACAATGCCATTATCGCATTAAATGACATTGCGATCACCGCGTAGATAAAGGTTTTTAAGTCTTAACAATAAATGAGGTCGATTAGGTGATTGAGATTCCGTTCAAACGCTTAGATGCTGATGTTTTAACGGCTATTATTGAAGAATTTATTCTTCGAGAGGGAACTGACTATGGCGCCTATGAAGCGGATTTTGCAACAAAAGTTGATCAGGTAAATAATCAATTAGCCTCAGGTGATATTATTATTACTTACGATCCAAAAACGGAAAATTGCACCCTATTAACTCGTCAGCAATTGCGTCGTAGCCTTCAAGCGGCTGAGTTAGACTCAAGTGTTGGGCGAGAAGAAAATTCGGCGTCTTATGAGGATTATTGTCAAGATTCAGGCGGGGTTGATTAGCCATGTCTAAACCATCAACTGTGCATTCTGCACTTGTTCCTTGGGAGCAAGTAATCGCTGATGCACCACAGATTTTGGTGGGTCTGAGTGGTGGTTTAGATTCCGTCCTGTTGCTGACATTGCTTGCTGAGAAAGTTGAGCCTAAGCGTATTCAGGCGGTACATGTTAATCATGGATTATCTGAAAAAGCGGATCAATGGCAGGCTTTTGCGGCAGACTGTTGCAGGCAATTAGATGTTAGTTTTTATTCAGAAAAAATTCAGCTAGTAGTTGCGGGTGAAGGTGTCGAAGCCGCTGCTAGAGACGCTAGATATTCAGTATTTGATCGTATTTTAGAGCCTAATGGCATTTTGTTTTTAGCTCATCATGCCGATGATCAGGTCGAAACTGTGCTTTACAGGTTATTGCGGGGCGCCGGATCGAGGGGGTTGGCCGGAATACCTGTTTCAAGACCTTTAGGCGCAGGTACAGTTATCCGTCCCTTGCTAGATTATCCTAAATCAGTGCTTACCTCTGAGGCCAATGCCAAAAAGTTGCAGTGGATTGAGGATGAGAGCAATGCAGATGACCGTTTTGATCGCAATTTTATTCGTAATCGAGTTATTCCAGTTGTTGCCGAACGCTGGCCTGATTGCGCGCAATCAGTGTTGCGAACAGCTGCCTTTGGCCAACAGGCAGATCAGTTATCAAGAGATTTGGCTGTTATTGATATCAAAGCCTTGGACTCTAGGCCGGAGCGAGTGGGTTGGTCGATCTCAATCGAGGCATTCACTGCCTTTTCAGTGTTAAGACAAAAAAATATCCTGCGTTATTGGTCAGAAACCCATAATTTGCAAGCACCTAGCGCCAAAATTATCAGTGAAATTTTATCCTCTGTTTTGGCTGCGCGTCAGGACGCATCTCCTGAGGTCGTATGGCAGGCACAATGCTGGGCGCGCTTTCAAAATCGTTTATATTTATTGGTTTATGACAATAATCAACCTCACTTCGATCGCTCAATGAATTGGGATATGAAAAAATGTCTATTACTAGCCGATGGAAGTCGCTTAGAGGCTCAGCTTTGCAGCGGGAAAGGTTTAGTTGCAACTATAGATGCAATTGAGGTTCGCTACCGGCAGGGTGGTGAGCGCTGCAAGCCGCAGGGTAGAGGGCGCTCGAGTAGCCTCAAGAAACTTTTACTGGAGTATCAGCTACCCCCATGGTTGCGCGATAGAGTGCCTTTATTTTATCTGCAAGATCAATTGGTAGCTGTAGGTGATCTATGGGTTTGTGAGGGTTGGAATGCCAAGCCTAATGAAAGTGGCAGAGAGATTCATTGGCAAGTAGATTCTCTGTAGATGAGAGTGGAATATCAACCTCCTTTGTGGCAATATACTCCCCCATCTTATATCGGATGGGTCAGAGGCTAAAATCATGTGTTTTATTAGCCAAATTACCTTCCAAAAAGACTACTAATACTTAATTTCTGATCTGTACAGGGTCGCTATGACGCGTTTTATATTTGTAACTGGTGGTGTTGTTTCTTCATTAGGAAAAGGCATCTCTGCTGCATCCTTGGGAGCTGTTCTTGAAGCCCGTGGGCTCAGTGTCACTATTCTAAAGTTAGATCCATATCTCAATGTTGATCCAGGGACTATGAGTCCTTACCAGCACGGCGAAGTCTATGTAACCCAAGATGGGGCAGAAACTGACCTTGATTTGGGCCACTATGAGCGGTTTTTACGCTCAAAGATGACTCAAAATAATAATTTTACCAGCGGCCAGGTTTACGAAACGATTCTGCGTCGTGAACGTCGCGGAGATTATTTGGGGGGCACTGTTCAGGTGATACCTCATCTAACTGATGAAATTAAGCGCCGAGTATATGCTGGTGCTGGCGATCATGATATTGCTGTGGTGGAGATTGGCGGTACAGTGGGTGATATTGAATCTCAGCCATTTCTAGAAGCTGTGCGACAGCTCAAGGTTGAGTTGGGTCATCAGCGGGCGCTGCTATTGCACCTTACCCTTGTGCCCTATATAGCAACAGCGGGAGAGACTAAAACCAAACCTACTCAGCACTCTGTAAAAGAGATGCGTTCAATCGGGCTTCAGCCAGATGTGCTGTTGTGCCGGTCTGAAGTTGAGCTTGAGGAAGTTCAGCGCAAAAAGATTTCGCTATTTACTAACGTTGAAGAAAAAGCCGTTATCCCCTTAATAGATGCAACGTCCATCTACCAGGTGCCACGCATGCTTCACGAGTGGGGTTTGGATCAATATGTTCTTGATCGCTTTAATCTTAGCAAGCCAAAAGCTAACTTAGACGAATGGGATGAGGTAGTTGATAACCAGCTCAATTCTAAAGATCAGGTCACTATTGCCATGGTCGGTAAATATATGGAATTGCTGGATGCCTATAAATCTCTTACAGAGGCTTTGATTCATGCAGGGATACACAATAAGACCAAGGTCAAAATTCTCTATTTAGATTCTGAAAAGTTAGAATCTGATAACAGCCTAATTGATGGCGTTGATGCGATTCTAGTACCCGGTGGGTTTGGTACGCGAGGTACTGAAGGGAAAATTTTTGCAGTTAAAACAGCACGTGAAAATAATATTCCTTACTTGGGTATCTGTCTGGGTATGCAAGTTGCAGTGATTGAATATGCACGAAATGTTTGCGGAATGAAAGACGCCAATAGCACAGAATTTGATGCAGACACCCAGTTCCCTGTAGTGGGCTTAATTACCGAGTGGATTAATGAGCAGGGCAACAAAGAACAACGTTCTAAAGATTCAGACCTTGGTGGAACCATGCGTCTTGGCGCTCAGGTATGTCACTTGGTACCTGGCTCTGTAGCGCACAGTATTTATGGTAGTGAACAGATTGAAGAGCGACATCGACATCGCTTTGAGGTAAATAATAACCTTCTGCCTCAAATCAAAGAAGCAGGTTTAGTGGTGGGTGGATTGTCAGCCGATAAAACTTTGGTAGAAACCATAGAGTTGCCCGAGCATCCTTGGTTCTTTGCCAGCCAGTTTCATCCGGAATTTACCTCAACACCTAGAGATGGTCATCCATTATTCCAGGGCTTTGTTGCAGCCGCTTCGGCTTTCCAGAAAATCAAAGAGAGCTAGCCTATGACTGCTAAGTTAATTAATGTCGCATCGATTGATGTCAGCAACGAAAAGCCTATGGTGCTTTTTGGCGGTATGAATGTATTGGAATCTCGAGATATGGCAATGCAAGTAGCAGAGGCCTATGTTGAAGTTACGCAAAAGTTAGGCATATCCTATGTGTTCAAGGCATCTTTTGATAAAGCCAATCGCTCTTCGATCCACTCATTCCGTGGTCCAGGGTTGGATGAAGGGTTAAAAATTCTTCAGGAAATAAAACAGACCTTTGGTGTGCCGCTAATCACTGATGTGCATGAGATTGATCAGGCCGCACCTACTGCTGAAGTCTGTGATGTCATTCAGTTGCCTGCATTTTTAGCGAGGCAAACCAATCTTGTGGCTGCTATGGCAAAAACCGATGCAGTGATTAATATTAAAAAGCCCCAGTTTCTAAGCCCCAGTCAAATGGGCAATATCGTGGATAAGTTCCGTGAATGTGGCAATGAAAAAGTGATGCTTTGTGAGCGAGGCGCTTGCTATGGTTATGATAATTTAGTGGTCGATATGCTCGGTTTTCGAACGATGAAAACAGTCAGTGGTGGCCTGCCGCTTATTTTTGATGTGACACATGCATTGCAGTGTAGAGATGCTCTTGGCGCCGCCTCTGGAGGTCGACGACAGCAGGTCGCTGAACTGGGTAGGGCTGCTATTTCTGTAGGTATAGCAGGGTTGTTTTTAGAAGCACACCCAAGTCCTGATTCGGCCAAATGTGACGGTCCCAGTACATTGCCCTTAGATAAGCTTGAGCCTTTTCTTAAGCAAATGAAGGCATTTGACGATCTGTGCAAGTCGCAACCAGATCTGGAAATAATTTAATAGAGTATTGCCTAGGCTGTAAATTTGCTGCGCAATACCCTGTAAGTGAACAATCCCAACTTTATGGAGTAATTTTTGAATGAGTAATATCGCTGATATTAAAGCCTACGAGATTTTGGACTCGCGAGGCAACCCAACAATCCAAGCTGACGTTATTTTGGCTAATGGTATTGTAGGTACAGCCTGTGCACCCTCGGGCGCATCAACTGGGTCAAGAGAGGCTCTTGAGCTTAGAGACGGTGATAAAAGCCGCTATCTAGGTAAGGGTGTTTTAAAGGCTGTAAATAATATTAACACCACAATTAAGGCTCTTTTGGTTGGGGACGATGTTACAAACCAGCAGGCATTGGATCAAAAAATGATCGATGCTGATGGCACAGAAAATAAATCAGTATTAGGCGCTAATGCAACCTTAGCTGTTTCCTTGGCTGCCTCTAAAGCAGCTGCTCAGGCAAAAGGAATGCCCCTGTATGCACACATTGCAGACATTAATGGCACCAAAGAATACAGCATGCCGGTACCAATGATGAATATTCTAAATGGCGGCGAACATGCCGACAACAATGTAGATATTCAAGAGTTTATGGTTCAGCCAGTATCTGCAAAGAGCTTTTCTGAGGCTCTACAGGTGGGCGCTGAAATTTTCCATGCATTGAAAAAAGTGCTTAGTGCTAAAGGCCTCAATACTGCAGTAGGTGATGAGGGTGGTTTTGCACCTAACTTGTCCTCAAATGCAGAAGCACTGGCAGTGATTAAAGAAGCCACAGAGGCTGCCGGTTACACCCTAGGTGAAGATGTGACTTTAGCGCTAGATTGTGCGGCGTCTGAATTCTATAAAGAGGGTCAGTATAATCTTTCTGGTGAAGGTAAGGTATATAGCTCAGAAGGTTTCAGTGATTTTTTGGCTGAACTTTGTGAGCAGTACCCGATTATTTCGATCGAAGATGGCTTGGATGAGTCAGATTGGGATGGCTGGAAATATCAAACAGAAATATTAGGTGACAAAATACAGCTAGTGGGTGACGATTTATTTGTAACCAATACCAGCATTTTAAGCCGTGGTATTGAGTTAGGTGTGGGCAACTCAATTCTTATTAAATTTAATCAAATTGGTACGCTTTCTGAAACTTTGGCTGCGATAAATATGGCTAAAGAAGCTGGCTACAGCGTGGTAATTTCTCACCGATCTGGTGAAACAGAAGATACAACAATTGCTGATTTGGCAGTGGCGACTGCCGCAGGTCAGATTAAAACTGGCTCACTGTGTCGCTCTGATCGTGTGGCTAAATATAATCGCCTGCTAAGAATTGAGGCTGAACTGGGTAATGCTGTAGCGCCTTACAATGGTATCGCTGAATTTAAGTGATGACTGCTGGTTAGCAACAGCTTCACATATAGGGTTAGATTGATTGCATTATGCGATGGTTAATGGTTGTTCTGGTTGCTATTCTCGTGCTTCTACAGATTCGTCTGTGGTTTGGCGAGGGTAGCATCTCCACTAAAATAGCCTTAGACAGGCAATGGGAATCACAGCAACAAATCAACGAAGACCATAAGCTTCGCAATAGATTAATTGCGCAAGAAGTTAAAAGCCTTAAAACCAATCTTGATTCCCTTGAAGAGAAAGCGCGAAAAGATCTGGGTATGATTAAAGAAGGAGAGGTCTTCTACTTAGTGATTGACAAAAAACAACCGCCCGCCATCGATAAATCTGAGCCATAGATCAATGACTTTATCTACCTCAAAAATATGGGCCATAGTTCCCGCAGCGGGACAGGGCAAGCGTTTTTCAGAAGATAAGCCAAAGCAATTTTATGAGCTTAATGGCCAATTAATTGCTGAGCATACCCTGAGTCGACTGTTACGCGTTTCGCAAATCCAAGCCATTATCATCCCCTCTAATAATTCTCTTGAATGGTCAAACGTACCCTCTTTTAAAGATGGAAAAGTTCATCGGGTTAATGGTGGCGAGCAGCGTGCGCACTCGGTGCTTAATGGATTGGTGGCTTTGCAGGGTAAGGCATTAGATGATGACTGGGTATTTATTCATGATATGGCCAGACCCTGCATTACCTTAAGTGATATTGAAAAATTGATTATTACCTTGGATAACCATCCAATAGGTGGAATTCTAGCGGCCCGTGTTAATGAAACGCTTAAACAGATAGGGTCTGATAATAATATTCTCAGCACGGTTGACCGTTCACAATATAGGCTTGCCCAGACACCGCAGATGTTTAGGTATAAGTTATTAAAAGATGCTATATGCGCCAGTTTTGAGGCGAAAATAATCCCGACGGATGAGGCATCTGCGATTGAGCAGGCAGGTTTAGAAATACTCTGTGTGGATGGGCGCCATGACAATATAAAAATTACCCGTCAGGAAGATTTACCCATAGCGTCGGCAATAATGAAAAAACAGGAGGTGGATCAATGCGTATAGGTCAAGGATATGATGTACATGCTTTTGGTGAAGGTAATGATATTACCCTTGGAGGCGTAACAATATCCTTTGAGCGCGCATTAATGGCGCATTCAGACGGTGATGTACTAATTCACTCGTTAATTGATGCTTTGTTAGGTGCGCTTTCGAAGGGTGATATTGGTCACCACTTCCCTGATACAGACCCCAAATATAAGGGGTGCAACAGTCGCGAACTGCTTAGACAGGTACGACTGTTGATGACTGCCCAGGGTTATAAGTTAGGTAATGCAGATATTACACTTGTCGCTGAGGCTCCTAAAATGGCCCCTCACTTAGATAAGATGATTGAAAATCTAGCAGAGGACCTTCAATGTACAGTCAGTCAATTAAATATCAAAGCAACCACGACTGAGAAGCTAGGCTTTACGGGTCGCGGTGAGGGCATAGCCTGTCATGCCATTGTATTACTTGCGCGAACAGAGGCTTACAGTTATTAATTCAGACTGTTTTAGATTTGATAGGCTCGAAAGAATACATGGCAAGCCTATTGGAACGGCAACCTTTCGTTATTGCCCGGAAGACTTTATTGTGGACGAAATAGTCGACTTCAAGTCCAGCGGTGAGGGTGAGCACCTGCTGCTCCATATCAAAAAAAGGGATCAAAATACCCAGTGGGTTGCTGGTTTGTTAGCGGAGTTGGCAGGTATAGATCGAAGGGCAATAGGTTACTGCGGGCTTAAAGATCGTTTTGCAGTTACTACGCAATGGTTTAGCCTGCATCTTCCGGGTCGCGATCTAAATATTGACCAATTAGCACACCCAGATTTCCAAATACTCTCAAGTTCTCGCCACAATAAAAAGCTAAAAAGAGGTACACATACAGGCAATCGATTTGCCATTATATTACGTGATTTTACTATCGATCCAAGTGATCTTTTTCAACGACTTGAACTTATTCAAGCCCAGGGCGCACCCAATTATTTTGCTGAGCAGCGTTTTGGTTGGCAGGCTAATAATCTCGTCAAGGCGGATCAACTGATTGCACAGGGAAAGCTTAAAGGCAATCGGTTTGGAACGGGAATTTATCTTTCGGCGGCTCGATCCTGGTTATTTAATCTTCTTCTGGATCGATGGTTGAAGCTGGGGAACCCTAATTTCGAGGATACAGGCGCGCTATGGGGTCGAGGCCGATCTACTACAGAGGGTGAATTCTGTGACGAAGAACGGCAGGTGTTGAGCGAATGGGCCGAGTGGTGTCATGCATTAGAGCATGCAGGGCTGCAGCAACAGCGTCGAAAGTTTATTCTAAGGCCTAGCGAGTTTAGCTATCAGCAACTTGAAGATGCTGTATTTGAGTTGAAATTTGAATTGCCAACAGGCTGTTATGCAACTGCTATCTTGCGTGAAATCGCACAATTATTTCGCCCCGAAATCACCCGCCTGTGATATATTTGCCTAAAGTTTATAGACAGGCAAATTTGCAAAGTATATTTGTTAGGAGCAGTGGGTGAATTCGATTGATTTTGCTGGGATAGGTATGACATCTCAGCGCACAAGAGAGCGCTTAATCAAGCGCTTAGAAGATCAGGGTATCAGTAACCAAAATGTATTGGATGTGATTAGGTTGACCCCTCGCCATCTATTTGTTGATGAGGCGCTAGCCCATCGAGCCTATGAAGATACTGCGCTTCCTATTGGGTTTTCTCAGACGTTGTCCCAGCCCTATATTGTCGCAAGAATGACTGAAATACTGCTAAGTGGCGGACCATTACGGCGTGTTTTAGAGGTTGGTACAGGGTCGGGTTATCAGTCAACAGTGTTATCTCAGCTCGTAGAATCAGTATATTCTGTAGAAAGAATAGAGCCACTATTGAAAAAAGCTAAAGAACGATTTAGAGCCCTAAGGTTAAATAATATTCAGGCAACTTTATCTGATGGTAGCGCCGGTTGGGATCAGCAAGCACCTTTTGACGGTATAATTTCTACAGCAGCTCCACAAGCAATCCCCGAGCAATTACTTCGGCAGTTGTCGCCTAATGGTATTTTGGTGATCCCTGTAGGCAATGGAATATCCCAGAGTTTAAGTGTTATTAAACGTGTGGGTGAAACAAATGAATTTGATGAAGATGTTATTGAAAAAGTAAAATTTGTCCCCTTATTAGCAGGGGTTATCCATTAGAGACTTTAACCTATGTCCTTGGTGTATTAATTTATGAAATTGATAAAGCGTAAATTACTCTTATTTTTACGCGGCATGGCCATGGGTGCGGTTGATCTAGTGCCGGGTGTTTCAGCGGGCACCATTGCGTTGGTAACCGGTATTTATGACGAGTTAGTGCACTCAATCAAGTCCTTTAATTTACAGGCATTAAGAATTCTCAAAAATGAGGGTTTAGTCCCAGCATGGCGCTACATTAATGGGCAGTTTTTAGTCATTCTAGTTGCCGGCATCCTGTTTAGTCTTTTCTCATTTGCTGGGATAATGCGATTTCTTTTAGACATGTTCCCACTTCAATTATGGTCTTTTTTTATTGGCCTGATTATCGCTTCAGTTATTTATTTACTGCGCCAACAATCTCCGGCACGATTCTTTGATATGGCCCTCTTAGTCCTTGGCATCCTTTGTGCCTACGGTATATCCGTATCACCAGCGGTGGTTATCGAAGGAAGTTATATCAGTTTATTCTTTGCTGGTAGTTTGGCTCTATGCGCCATGATATTGCCAGGTATTTCAGGGTCATTTATTCTGGTACTTTTGGGTTTATATCCTGCATTTATAAACGCATTAGTGAATGTTCAAATAGATTTTTTATTGGTCTTCGCAACAGGTGGAGTAGTGGGTCTAATGCTGTTTAGTCGATTACTTTCATGGTTATTAGATCATTACAAAAGTGCAGTGATCTCCACCATGTGTGGCTTTTTAGCCGGTAGTATTAGCATCTTATGGCCCTGGAAGGTTGTTACTCCATTTATTACCAGTGCTTCTGGTAAACAAATAGTAACCGCATCACAAAACTTAACGCCTCAAGGTTATCTGGAGGTGGTTGGTCAAAACCCTCAAACTCTAAGCTGTATCCTAATGTTTTTAGCAGGTATTATTATTGTATTTGGGGTTGAAGCCATTAGCACAAGATTAAAAAAGAAAAGATATGAGTAAAGGTAATCTACTAACGTCTATCACGGCAGTGCTTTTAATAGTGCTCCTGGTATCCTTAACTCAAGGCTGTACGCCCTATAGTGCCCCTATTGTTGCCTTAGAGCAGCCGCCTAGCAATCAAATTAAAACCCATCTTGTAGAAAAACAAGAAACACTTTACTCCATTGCTTGGCGTTATGATTACAATGTGACTGAGTTAGCGCGTATTAATGGATTAAGCAAACCCTTTAGCCTTCATTATGGTCAGATATTAAATTTAGATAAAAATTCTGCACCCGTTTCACGAGCAAAGTCGCCCCGCCAAAAAATTAAAGAAGCTGCGGTAAAAGTTATTGACCGCTCTGGTATAAAAAAACCAAAAACCTCTGCACAGGTTGCATCTACTTTGCCTAGCGCGAAAAATTTACGCTGGAAAATACCTGTTGCAGGAAAAATTGTCGAGTATTACAACCCAAAAGATTTGCGAAAAGGCCTAATCTTTAAGGCTGTTGGAGGGTCTACGGTGAAGCCTGCGGCACAGGGCGTAGTAGTTTATGCTGGAGATGGTTTGCGCGATTACGGGAAACTGGTTATCATAAAACACACAGATTATTTGTTAAGCGCCTATGGGTATAACCAAAAGCTTTTGGTTAAAGAGGGTCAAGTAGTCGATGGTAGTAGCATTATCTCAGAATTAGGATCCAATGGACGGCTTTATTTTGAAATAAGAAAAGACGGTAAACCAGTTAATCCTATGGCTTTTATAAAATGATAGATGGCCATTTATATAACCGTCGGATCTATTTTAGTTAGATCTAATTAGGAGTTAAGAAATAGGGATATTTGGATGAACAGCTGTTCATCTCTTGGAGTTATAAATTTGCAAAGGAGTTGCGAGTTATGGAAAAACTGTCTGTAGTTGATAAAAAATCTAAACCATGTACGGTAGATGCCACCAGTCTTTATTTAAAAGAGATTGGTCGCTCACCCCTGTTGTCTGCTGAGGAAGAAGTCTATTTTTCCACCAAGTTACAGCAGGGTGATGAGTCTGCTCGTCATCGAATGATCGAAAGTAATCTTCGATTAGTGGTTAAAATTGCGCGCTGTTACCTTAATCGAGGTCTGGACTTTTTGGATCTAATTGAAGAAGGCAATTTTGGCTTAATGCGTGCGGTGGAAAAATTTGACCCTAGCCGAGGATTTCGCTTTTCTACCTATGCCACCTGGTGGATTAGACAAACAATTGAAAGAGCCCTAATGAACCAAACCCGAACCATACGACTGCCTGTCCATGTGGTTAAAGAGCTCAATATCTATCGGCGAATATCTCGCAAGTTGGCACAAAAACTTGATCACACGCCTACCTATGAAGAAATAGCCAGTGAAGCCGATAAGCCGGCCAACACGGTCAATAGAATACTTGAACTCAATGATGCTGTTTGTTCCCTCGATATTCCTATCGGTGATAATGAAAAATCGTTTGTCGATACTGTGCCTGACTACAAATCTAACAGCCCTGAAAGAGTAACTGGTGATGAGAATTTAACTGACAAGTTAAAAAGTTTGTTAGACGAGCTTCCTGAAAAACAACGAGAAGTTGTTGTCCGAAGGTTTGGTCTGCTCAATCATCAGCCAGAAACCTTAGATCAGGTGGGTCGAGAAGTAGGGCTTACTCGTGAGCGTGTGCGGCAGATTCAGTTAGATGCCTTAAGGCGTTTAAACGGGATGCTAAAAAATAATGGCTTATCTAGCGAAATTGTTTTTGCAGATCACGACAGTAATCTTGCTTAGGTTAGATTATCAGCTAATAAAAAACCCGACATAATGTCGGGTTTTTTATTAATAACGATACTAAACACTTATAAAGCTAGGAAGCGCTCTCGAGATGAGATAACTTCAGCTTTAGCAGCCTCAGCATTGTCCCATCCATCAACTTTTACCCATTTACCTGGCTCAAGGGCCTTATAGTTTTCAAAGTAGTGAGCAATTTGTTTAATTAGTAGTTGATCTAAATCTTCGATCTCTTCAACGTGATCGTAGATTTTAGTTAGTTTGCTGTGAGGTACAGCCAATAATTTTGCATCAATGCCAGATTCATCACTCATTTTTAGAACGCCGACAACACGGCTACGAATAACAGCGCCTGGGATAACAGGGTATGGGGTTACTACCAATACGTCTAAGGGGTCACCGTCTTCAGATAAAGTCTGGGGCACATAGCCATAGTTTGCTGGGTAGAACATGGGCGTAGCAACAAAGCGGTCAACAAAAATAGCATCACTATCTTTATCCACTTCATATTTAATAGGGTCATGGTTAGCCGGTATCTCGATGATAACGTTGATGTCGTTTGGCAGATCCTTGCCTGCCGGGATGTCATTAAAGCTCATTATTAAGATCCATAGATTGCATTTTGAAAAAGTTTGAGGATTATACCAGTCGCTTAAAATTTGACTAGCCCATAATGATTGATTCATTTAAAAAAGCTATTTTTATAAACTTTTAACTATTTTTTTCATCACTGGTCATAACATCAACACATTTAAATTAATGCAGTGCTAAACTGGTTGACTGACTTGGATTTAAAAATCCGAATCTATAGCGTAACGCTATGCGTATTATTTAGATGCCGGCTTCAATTAACGTGATTTGGCAGAAAGCTCTTTTGCACTGAGGAATGTGATGAACGGCAACGTAAAAATAGCATTAATAATCGCTCTAGCTACCCTAATATGGCTGGGAAGTGGCTTAATTTTAAAGAATAATTCTACTGATTTAGAGCGGGTACCTACTGCCTTAACTAAAGTCAGGGTTGAACAATTTGTAGTGCAAGGTTTTGTGCCGCAACTAGAACTGAATATCCATACAGCGCCCTTTCGCACAGTGAACCTAAAAGCTCAACTGTCGGGCTCGGTGGTTGATGTTCCCGGTCAGCGTGGCTCCCTTGCGCAAAAGGGGCAGACTATCTGTGCCATTGATCAACAAGAAAGACCCCAGTCAGTAAATCAAGCAAAAGCGACATTAAAGCAGGCCCAGATTGCCTATGATGGAGCGTTTCAGCTTAAAACAGCAGGGTATCAATCCGATTTGGCTATTGCTCAGGCGGCGGCCAATCTTGAGGCGGCTAAACTTGAGCTAACCCGCAGCCAAGTTACAGTGGATTGGTTAAAAATTAAAGCACCCTTTACGGGAATCATTGAAAAAAGGCCCGTTGAGGTTGGAGATTATTTATCTCCAGGTCAGCTATGTGCCACGCTTGTTGAGCTTAATCCATTGAAAGTGATTGCTCAGGCTTCAGAAGTTGATGTTTCAAAAATCAAACTGGGAAGCCAAGCCAAAGCCACCTTTGACGACAACAACAATCTGGTTGCAACCGTAACCTACATTGCTTACCAAACCAATCCGGCAACACAAAGCTACCTTATTGAAGCCAGTATTGATAATTCACAATTGCAGTTAAGGGCAGGGGTCTCAGGACATCTAAAGCTTGATTTACCGGCGGTTAAAGCTCATTTAATACCTTCAAGCCTATTATTGCTTGATGTAGGTGGAGATATAATCGTTAGATCGGTGGATCAGCAAAATATGGTAAAACACCATAAGATAGTGATTGTAGGAGAGTCTGAGAAAGGACTCTGGGTTCAGGGTTTATCCGATCAGATAAATCTTATTACCGTGGGTCAAAATTATGTCTCTCAGGATGAAGCTGTCGAGACTTATTCTTCTAGTCTAGCTAAGTAATAGAGTTCATTTCTATGAGTCCGTTAAAAGCTATAGTCAGTCGATTCAGAGCTACATTATCTCTTATGCTACTTATTTTATTGGCCGGTGTGCTGGCGCGCGCGTCAATGCCGATCGAGGTAAACCCTAATGTAACCGTTCCGGCAGCCATTATTATGGTTCGTCATGAGGGTATTTCGCCGGAAGACGGCAGTCGTTTGCTTATAAGACCCATTGAGAAAGAGCTGAAAACCCTCGATGGCCTTGAAGAAATGATTGCCACTGCTCGCGAGAGTGTGATTTATCTTTTTGTACGATTTGATATTAATCTGGATATTGATCGTGTAATCAGTGATGTAAGGGAAGCGGTAGACAGAGCCAAAGCTGAATTTCCTGAAGACACAAAAGAACCTATTGTTAATGCGATTAGCCCAAGCCCTGAGCCTGATGTGGTTCTCACTTTTTCCGGTGAGATGGTCGATGAACGCGATCTCTACAGGGCCGCTAAATTCTTTCAGCGCAAAATTGAAGGACTTTCCCAGGTTCTAGAAACCAATCTTTCTGGTGAACGTGATGAGGTTGTTGAGGTTTTGTTGGATCCATCAAAACTAGATCTATACAGAATCACTGCAGATGAGCTGATTATGCTTTTGCGGGCTAATAACTTACTGATTCCTGCGGGTGAAATGGACGCCGGAGAGGGTAGATTTGGCATTAAAATTCCATTTCTGATAGAAACAGAACAGGATATTCGAGATATACCCATACGCAGCGATAGCTTAGGTGTGGTTACACTTTCTGATATAGCTACTATTCAGCGTACATTTAAGGATGCCATTGGCTTTAGTGTACTTAATGGCAAGCCAACCATAGCCTTAGATGTTCGTAAACGATTAAAAGCCAACTCCATTGATACCATTGCTTCAGTGCGAGAAATTGTCGATGATTTTAGAGGGCAATTCTCCCAGGATATAAAAATAGATTATATGTTTGATAGCTCGGAATATGCCCAGGCTATGGTCAGTGAGTTGTTGGGAAATATTTTGACAGCGATGATATTAGTGTTAGCGCTAGTGGTCGCGACTCTGGGTATTAGATCGGGCTTACTTGTTGGTTTTGGTATTCCTTTCTGCCTTCTTGGGTCGATGATTATCGTCAATATCATGGGCTTTAGTTTTAACTTTATGGTGATGTTTGGCCTCTTATTGTCGCTGGGAATGCTAATTGATGGCGCGATTGTTGTGGTTGAGTTTGCTAATACTAAAATAGCCCAGGGTGTATCCGCTAATGACGCTTATTTACAGTCTATAAAGCGAATGGCAGTGCCTGTGGCAGCCTCTACAGGCACCACATTGGCGGCATTTTTACCCATGTTATTTTGGCCGGGCGTTTCAGGTAATTTTATGTTTTATTTGCCAGTTACTGTATTTTCAGTTCTGGCTTGGTCTCTTATTTATGCTTTAATTTTCGCGCCAACGCTGGGCGTGACCTTGGCGAAATTTTCTACATCAGAAAAACAAGGCACTAATAATAAAACCCCTAAAGTAGCCACTTCAATACTATTCACAGCATTGCTAAATAATTACCTTAAGGTTTTGAATAAGGTGATAGCGAGACCGCTCACAACCGCTGGTTTATCCCTGTCACTCTTGGTGGGTATATTTTGGGGCTATGGAAAATTTGGTGCTGGGCTAGAATTTTTTACCGAGACAGAAAATCAATTTGGTATGGCTACACTTCGCGCTCAGGGTAACTTATCAATTGATGAACAACGGCAGTTAACCATGAAGGTACAAAGTCGCTTCTCACACCTTAAGGACATAAAGTATATCTATGCATCGAGTAGTGCAGGCCAATTAATGGGCCAAAGAGATGCAAGCCGTGATCAAATCAGTAGTTTTCTTATTGAGCTGTTTCCTCGTGCGCAAAGAGATCGCAGCAGCAAAGAGGTATTCGCTGAAATAAGATCATTAACCAGGGGTATTCCGGGGGTCTATGTAACGGCGGCTAGTGTAGAAGGCGGGCCACCGGTAGGTAAAGATATACAGATACAGCTTTCTTCAATAGATCGCACATCAATGTATAGCACTGCCGCTATGATCCGTGAATGGATGTCAGCTAATGTTGCTGGGTTGCGCGATATAGAAGATAGTCTGCCACTTGCAGGGATCCAATGGGAACTGGCCATTGATCGCTCCAAAGCGTCTATGCTAGATGTTAATATAAGTGCTGTAGGGCAAATGGTGCAGTTAGTAACCAATGGCATGATAATGGGCGAATTTCGCCCAGATGATGCAGACGAGGAATTAGAGGTTAGGGTGCGCTTTCCAGAAAAGTACAGAAAATTAGAATCCCTAGATAGCCTAAGAGTGAATACTGCCAAGGGCGCGGTGCCCATTTCAAGTTTTACAGAGCGCCAAGCCAAGCCAAGGGTCGATACTATTCAGCGTATCGATATGATGGAAAGTGTGTTTGTCCTAGCCAATACCGAGGACGATTATTTAACAGACATTCAAGTAAAAGAAATAAGTGAATGGCTCTCTACCCAAGAAATAGATCCATCAGTAAAGGTGTTGTTCAGAGGTGCCAACGAAGAGCAGGCCGAATCTGCGGAGTTCCTTTCAACGGCTTTTTCTCTGGCTATGGGGCTAATGTTGATTTTGCTGGTGGCACAATTTAATAGTTTTTATCAATCATTACTGATACTTTTTTCCGTGGTCATGTCTACCGCGGGTGTGCTGCTTGGTTTATTGGTGACCCAGTCAGTTTTTAGCACAATTCTGACGGGTGTGGGCATTGTGGCGCTGGCTGGAATTGTAGTTAATAACAATATTGTTTTAATTGATAGCTACAACCATCTGCGTCGCAATGATAGTAATATGCCCATAAAAGATGCGGTATTTGAGGCGGCAAAATCAAGATTTAGGCCGGTGATGCTAACAACCGTCACTACAATTGCTGGGTTACTGCCGCTAGCAACGGGTTTTAGTGTTGATATGGTAAACCGAAAAGTAGAGGTTGGCGGAATGATTGCATCCTGGTGGCAACCATTAGCCAGTGCGATTGTTAGCGGTTTATTTGTGGCGACAATTATGACCCTGTTACTAACCCCTGCAATGCTGCTATTGCCAGATATCATTATGCGATATATTAATAGCTATAGGTCTACAGTTAAGCAACAAGATAGCTAGGATGAAGTTATGATGATAAATAAACGTATCTGTAGCTCAAAACTATTTAGGTCGATAAATTGAGTAATGGCATTTCAAAAAATTTCCTACGACGAGAACTTCTGAAAAAAACAGAAGAATTTCTGGGTCAGGGTGGCGAAATAAAGAAATTCCAGCAGGGTGAGACCGGTGAGCCTACCGATAAACCCAGAGCAAAGTCAGTTTTTATAAGCCCGTCGCCTATAAAAAAGCGCACCTATGTTAACGAGATGGTCGCAAGGCTTGATCAGCGCAAACGAAAAACAGCACCTAAGCCGGCTCCGAAGGCCTCTAAGAGGCCTAAAAAGAAGGTTATTTACGATGACTTTGGCGAACCCTTAAGAGAAATTTGGGTTGACGAGTAAGGCTGCTTAAGTGATATCTTCGCCACGGGCTTGCTTGTCAGCATGGTAGCTAGAACGAACGAGTGGCCCGCAAGCAGCTTGAGAGAATCCGATGCTTTCAGCATAGGCAGTATATTCATCAAATTCATCTGGGTGAACAAATCGCTCAACAGGAAGGTGACTAGATGAGGGCTGGAGATACTGGCCCACCGTCAACATATCCACATCATGCTCACGCAAATCATCCAGGGTGCGCAATAACTCATCTTTAGTCTCACCCAGCCCAACCATAAGGCCCGATTTTGTTGGAACAGTCGGGTTAAGTGCCTTATATTCTTTTAAAAGCTTTAGCGACCACTGATAATTAGCGCCCGGGCGAGCCTCTCTGTAAAGGCGCGGAATAGTTTCTAAGTTATGATTAAAAACATCGGGGGGTGTTGCAGTAAGAATATCTAACGCAGGGGCCATTCGTCCACGAAAGTCAGGGACTAAGACTTCGACTTTTAACGCAGGTGACAGGATTCTAGACTCTCGAATACAGTCAGCAAAATGCTGTGCGCCGCCATCACGTAAATCATCGCGATCTACAGAGGTAATAACCACATAGCTAAGCTTCATCTCACTAATGGCTTTAGCAAGGTTTAAGGGTTCGTTCTGATCTAATGGGTTAGGTTTTCCATGACCTACATCGCAAAAAGGGCAGCGTCTGGTGCAGATTTCACCCATTATCATAAAGGTTGCTGTACCGTGACTAAAACACTCGTGAAGGTTGGGGCATGCAGCCTCCTCACACACGGTCGCCATTTTGTGTTCGCGTAGAATACTTTTTATTTGGTTAACCCTAGGCGAAGCGTTTAAACGTATTCGCATCCACTCAGGTTTGCTCTGGTACTTAGTGGTTGGAATCACTTTGACGGGTATACGCTCCACCTTATCGGCACTGCGAAGTTTTTCGCCTTGCTGAAGTCTTTTGGTTCTTTTGGGTGGATCAACCAAGTTTGAAGTCATGAAATTTCCTTGAATTAATGCGTCTTCAAAACAGACTCATCGCCTGTTAGATGGCTATTATAACCTAGTGCCCGTTCAAGCAGTCCAGCTAATTTGTTAATTACCTTTTGTTTACTGGGTGAAGGGCTAACTAGATCTGCTAATTGAGTCATTTCCACGCCAAGCCCACAGGGGTTGATGCGCTTCCAGGCTGTCATATCCATATCGATATTAAAGTTCAGCCCATGGTAGCTACTACCTTTGCGTATACGCAGCCCTAGGGATGCAATTTTATTACCCTTTGAAGTATAAACACCCGGCGCATCCGGTCTTGGGCTTGCGGTAATATTCCAGTGCTCTAAGCAGTCGACAATTGCCTGTTCCATTAAAGTGACGAGGTCGCGAACGCCAATCTTTAGGCGTTTTAAATCGATCATTAAATACGCGGTAATCTGCCCAGGCCCATGGTAAGTAACCTGACCTCCACGGTCTGTTTTAATTACGGGTATATCGCCAGGGGCAAGAATATAATCTGACTTACCAGCTTGTCCCTGCGTAAATACTGGATTATGTTCTAGAAACCAAATTTCATCGCAGCTCTCATCATTTCTATTTTCGACAAAAGACTTCATTGCGCTATAGGTAACGGAAAAATCCTGAAGGCCTAAATGTCGTATGATCAGAGATGAATTTTGATTACCTGAAGGCATGTTTAAAGAACCATTTTCACTCTAGAGCTGGTCTTTAAATCAGCGAAAATCGCATCGAGCTGTGGCTTTCCAGTGGCTATGATGGTCACAGTTATAGATTGCCACTTGGCCTTACTGCTATGGTTAATGCTTAAATCAGACGCTGTTACTGTGGGGGCATGAGTATTCATTACCTCAATAACATGGAGGTTTAAATCAGGGTGTGATTCCCCCAGCACTTTAATAGGGTACTTGCAGGGAAATTCTATTGCTGGTTTTTTATCGTCAGTCACAGGGGTCGGCTCAGGAAATTAATTTAGTAAAAAATAGTAAAATCCAGTCAAATAACTTGGAGAAAAACCCTGCTTCTGGAATATCTTTTTCCGCTACTAATGCCGCCTTGATAAGGGTTTTACCCTCAAGAGTAACCTCAAGAGTACCGAGTATTTGACCAGCAGTAATAGGAGCCTTAATTTCATTGTCCACTGTAATTTGTGCCGCAAGATTATCTTTCTCTCCCTTTGGATAGGTTAGAGTAATATCATCTGCAATAGTGAGATTTAAAAAGTCTTCTTCGCCATACCATAGAGTGGCATTTTCTTTGATAACGTCGCCCACAGCATAAATTTTGTTAGTATCAAAGTGGCGGAAACCATAGGAAAACAGTTTTTGTGATTCTCTTGCCCTTAACTCGTCGCTTTTAGCGCCCAAAACAGCTGATATTAGACGCATGCCGCGTCTTTCTGATGAGGCTACCAGACAATAACCTGCCGACTTGGTATGGCCTGTTTTTAAACCATCAATGCTGCCATCTCTCCACAGTAGACGGTTGCGGTTGGGCTGGTTGATATTGTTATGGCTAAAATACTTTTTAGAGTAAATGCTGTAGTACTCGGGGTGTTCATTAATAATTGCTTTAGCAATAATTGTTAGGTCTCTTGCAGAAGTGACCATGCCTTCAGCCGGCAGGCCAGTAGCATTGGCATAATAGGTATTAGCCATACCCAATAATTCAGCCTGATAATTCATATTGTCTGCAAAAGCAGCCTCTCCGCCGCTGATATGTTCAGCGAGCGCGATGGCTGCGTCATTTCCTGATTGAATAATTACACCATGCATTAAATCAATAATTGATACCTTGGATCGTGGGCTTAAAAACATGGTAGAACCATCAGTTTTGGCGCCACCTAGCTCCCATGCATTGTCACTAATCAAAACCAGGTCATCCTCTTTAAGACGGTTTTCGGTGATTTCATTTGAAGTGATATAGGTGGTCATCATTTTGGCCAGACTTGCCGGTGGCAACGTTTCGTCAGCATTGTTCTCAGCGATTACATAGCCTGTATTGGCATCAATAATAATCCAAGCTTTAGCATCTATTGTAGGTGCGTCGGGAAGAAACTGCTTAGCCGCTGCAAAATGAATATTGCCGAAGCAGATTAAAATAACAAGCGAATAGAAAAAGCTTTTTTTAAACATATTAGGGATACCGAGCCAGCCAATCATAAAAGTGTATATATTCTAACATCAGTCGCCCAAATGTGCCCATAAGGAATGCACTCAGGTGATAGGTTAGATTATCTTAAAGTCTAAAGAGTTACCGTAAAGGCAGAAATATTATATTTTAGCATTAGAGTGCGCTTGATCAGCAGTAGTTCCCTATTATTAGCAATAGGTCCAACCACTACCTTGTAAGAGCCTTCTAGCGCTTTAATTACAGCAGGTGTCGTAATCGAGTCGTTAGCCTTGCTTGCCATCTGAATGGCAGACTCGGGGTTGTCAAATGAGCCAATCTGAAGATAGGTTTTTTTCGAAGTTTGATACTGTTCAATGCTGGAGGTGCCGGGGTCGATAGCCTCAATAAAAACATTGGCTGTTCCGGTAGTAGAAAACTCTAGCTTTGATGCAGCAGCATAGGACAGATCAATAATGCGTTCATTATGAAAAGGGCCCCGATCATTAACTCGAACAATAATGGATTTTTTGTTATCAAGATTGGTAACACGAACATAGGTCGGAATTGGCAATGTTTTGTGGGCTGCGGTCATGGCATACATATCATAGATATCGCCATTGGAGGTTCGGCGACCATGAAATTTACTACCGTACCAAGAGGCAACACCTGTTTCGCTATAGTCTAGGCTATCAGACATTACATAATAGGTTTTGCCGAATTGCTGATACGGACTTTTATTGCCCGCTTTTGTCACGGCCTCAACAATGGGCACCGCATTTTTGATGCTGTTGACGTCGATGGGAACGCCTGCGCCATCTTGAATAGGCTTAGTGTAGTGCAGGCCACCGCATCCGCTGATAAAAAGGGTTGCCAGTAATAGATAATATGAGGTTTTTTTTTAAGTCGTAGGGCACAGTAAAATATAATTTTTAGGAGCAGTTTTCAACCAGTTCACAACGTTGCTCTTTAATCATTAAGCTTAATTGGTACACAGCCATTGCATACTTAATTCTTGGGTTATAGCGTCCTATAACGTAAAAATTATGAAGCCCAAGCCAGTACTCGTCGCCATATTTACCCGTAAGCACCATTGGAAATGCATTGCTGTCTTTGGGATAATTTTGTGCGGGTTGGTAACCTTTGGTTTCGAGCTCAGCAATCGTTATTTTTGGACGGCGCATTTTATTTAAGCCTTCTTTATTATGGCCTTCTTTGATATGAGCTCTGGTTGCTACAGGATTATCTTTCTTCCATCCATGTTCCTTAAAGTAATTAGCAACACTGCCAATTGCATCGGTTGGGTTAGTCCATATATCCGCCAGGCCATCATCATCATAATCAACTGCATAATTCCGGTAACTATTAGGCATAAACTGACCCCAGCCCATAGCCCCAGCATAGGAGCCTTTTAGGCTAAGCGGGTCTTGATTCTGTTCTCGTGCCAGCAAAAAAACATGCTCAAGCTGAGTGGTAAAAAATTTTCTACGAGACTCTCGTTTTTCAACTGACGTATAGTAGTCAAAGGCAAGGGTGCTAAGAGCATCCACGACACGATAACTGCCAGTATTACGGCCATAGTTTGTTTCAACACCTAAAATACTAACAATAATTGCCGGGTCAACACCAAATTCTTTATAGGCTCGTTGCAGGGTTTTTGCATGTTTCTGCCAAAATTCAACGCCGCGCTGGGTACGGAGGTCTGTTACGAAAATTTTGCGATATTCATGCCATGGCTTTACTTTTTCAGCGGGCCGACTCATAGCTTTAACAATTGATGTTTGATGCTTTGCAGCGGCAAGCCAGTTAAGGATGTTTTCTCTTTTAAAGTTGTGTTCATTAACCATAAGATCAACAAAGGGGGCTACCTGAGGCTCCTTTGAGTAATCTGCGCCACAGAGAGTTGCTGCTGATAAGCAGGCCGAAAATAAAAGAAATTTTAGAGTTTTCATTAACGCCATGTTCCAATTCGTTTAGGTTCTGAGCTGATAGCCATAAGGATACCAAATCCAAAAAACAGTGTCACAATTGCTGAGCCGCCATAGCTTACCAAGGGTAACGGCACACCTACAACAGGAAGCAAACCCGATACCATAGACATATTCACAAACATGTAGATAAAGAATGTTAGGCTGGTACTTGCGGCTAACAACTGAGCAAATTGCGACTGTGCATTTTTTGCAATCATCATGCAGTATCCGATAAGTAAAAGATAGATACCACAGAGCCCAATAACACCTAAAAGGCCAAATTCTTCAGCCAGTACAGCGATAATAAAATCAGTATGACTCTCTGGTAGGAAATTAAGTTGAGACTGAGTGCCCTCAGTCCAACCTTTTCCAGAGAGCCCTCCGGAGCCAATAGCAGTGGTTGACTGAATAATGTTCCAGCCGGCACCAAATTTATCATCCTCCGGGGAAAGTAGTGTGAGAACACGCTGTTTTTGGTAGTCGCGCATCACATAAATCCACAGTAAAGGGGCTGCAGCTAAGCTGCCAATAAAGGCGCCTGCAACGTATCGCTTTCTTAACCCGGCTAAAAATAATACAAAAAAACCAGAGGCAAAAACCAAAATAGAAGTGCCTAAATCAGGTTGCTGGATAATAAGAAATGCTGGGATAGCCACAATTAATAAAGCGCCTGCTACATGTTTTAATTTTGGCGGAATAATTCGTCTACTTAAGTAGGCAGATACCATCATTGGGACGGCAATTTTTGCCATTTCTGAAGGCTGAAATCGGGAAAATCCAAGGTTTAGCCAGCGTGTAGCTCCCTTTGCTTCAATGCCAAAAAAAAGGACTGCTACCAAGGCAATTAATGCTGAACCATAAAAAAGACTGGCCCAGCGCTCCCAGAACCTGACAGGAAACTGAGCAACAATGAGCATGCCAGCAAACCCTATAAGCATAAAGGTTGCTTGCCGCTTTACATAGTACAGGCTTTGCTCACTAGCACTGTAAAGGACAAATAAGCCCGTCATGCAAAGAGCAAAGAGAATAAATATCAAAGTAAAATCTAGCTGCAAAACATTCTGATGCCTATCGCCACCCTTGGTGTTTAGCTGCCTAACGAAATCGTCTTTATACATTGATTAAATGCCCTCGCTAGTGGTTACAGAGGTTACAGGTAGTTCGGGCGTTGTGTTATAACTTGATAAATAGCTATCAATTACTTTGCGTGCTATGGGTGCTGCAGTGCGGCTGCCATGCTCACCATTTTCAACAATTAATCCCAAGGCTATTTGCGGGTTATCCGCGGGAGCAAAGGCTACAAATAGAGCGTGATCCCACTTATTTTTAGCAATTTTAGAAGAGTCATACTTCTCTTTTTCGTTAATACTAATAACCTGAGCTGTGCCTGTTTTACCTGCTAATTTATAACTCAAGCCTTTGCTAATGCCGCGAGCCGTGCCTTTTTTAGAGTGAACAACATCGACCATCGATTGATGGACATAGTCCCAATATTGATCATCATAATCAATTATGGTGTCGGCTAATTGTGGCTTAACTTCTTTGCCATTAATTGATTTAACTAATTGGGGGATTAACGGTACACCACGAGAAGCAATGCGCGCTGACATAACTGCTAATTGTAATGGTGTAGTCAGCATAAAACCCTGCCCGATACTCATATTAATGGTATCCCCATCAAACCAGCCTTGGCGGCGTTTATTTTTCTTCCAGTCTTTGCTGGGCATAATGCCGTACTTTTCTCCGGGAAGATCAATACCTGTAATGCCACCTAATCCAAATTTAGCACTCTGCTCAGACAGAAGATCTATTCCCATTTTTACACCAATGGTATAAAAAAATACATCACAGGACTCAATAATGGCCTCTGCTAAATCAACGCCATTACCATGCCCGCCCTGGTCAGAGTTATGATCCCGCCAAGGGCGTTTAATACCCTCCATAAAAAAGTAACCCGGGTCGCTAATAGTGTAATCCATGTCAAAAATATCATACTGCAAGCCAATTAAGCCAAATAGAGGTTTTACTGTGGAGCCGGGGGGGTATTGGCCACGCAAAGCGCGATTAAATAAGGGGCGATCAGGCGATTGAATCAATTTATCATACTGTTTTTGACTAATACCCGATGTAAATAAGTTGGGGTCATAGCTCGGCGTACTGACCATGCTAAGCACGCCACCGGTTTTAACATCTATAGCGACTAGTGCGCCGCGTTCACCCTTTAGAGCATCGATTGCCACACGCTGAAGTTCACTATCAATATGAAGAGTTAAATCTTTGCCGGCCACTGGGTCTTTTTTTCCAATAACGCGCATTACTCGCCCCCTTGCATCGGTCTCTACCTGTTCTTTTCCTACCTCGCCCAGCAGCATATGTTCATAATGTTTTTCCAAGCCAATTTTGCCGATAAAATCAGTGCCGCGATATTGCTCTGGATTAATCTTTCTAATTTCCCTGTCATTGATTCTGCCTACATAGCCAAGTGTATGTGTAAGAAGTTCTCGTTGTGGGTAATGCCGCAATAACTGCGCGCTCACCTCAGTGCCTGCCAGTATGTGTCGGTTGACGGCAAGAATCGCTCGCTCTTGCTCGGTTAAATTGTATTTTAATGGCACAGGATCAAAACGATTGCTTCGTTTTACCCTCTTGCTAAAGCGCGCTAAATCTTTTTTTGAAATCGACAAAAAACCATTTAATTGAGCAATCAGTGCGTCAAGATCCTCTGTGCTTTCAGGAATAATATTGAGAGTAAAAGAGGGCTTGTTATCGGCAACTAATTGACCTTTTCGGTCAAATATAAGGCCGCGAGTAGGTGCTACCGTACGAATATGAATTCGATTTTTATTGGAATTGGTAACGTAATCTAGATGGCGATTAATCTGCAAATCATAATAACGAAATAAAATCACCGAGGTGAGGCCCAGTAAAATAAACGTGGACGCCAAAACTCGCATATTAAATATATTTTGGTCTTTTCTAGGGTCTGAAATGGCATTATCGTACTTCATTGCTTAAATCCTAACTGCGATGATAAGGATGATTTTTGTTAATCGTCCACGCACGGTATAGCTGTTCCATAAGTAAGACACGTACAAGGGAGTGGGGCAGGGTAAGGTCAGATAAGGACCATTTCATATCGGCTCTTGCCAAGCACTCTGCAGAAAGCCCATCCGGGCCGCCAATAAGTAAGCAAATATCCTGACCATCCATTTGCCATTGACTTAATTGACCCGCTAGAGACTCAGTTGACATGGATTTACCTAAAACATCCAGTGCAATAACTCGGTCCTGTTTGTTAATTAGATTAAGAAGCGCTTTGCCCTGGTTTTCTTTTGACGGGTTGACTGAGCCCTTGCCCTTTGGGTTAAGGGGGATTTCTATCAACTCAAGTTTAAGCTCCGCAGGCATACGCTTGCGATATTCTCCAAAGCCAGCCTCTACCCACTGGGGCATACGCGTCCCTACTGCTAGCAATTTGAGCTTCATAGACCTCTTATCAACCTCATGGCAAAACTACGTTGTAACGTCTAAAGATGCCCCATGATCTTCATCAGCATCATTAGGTCTTACCGACCACAGGCGTTCGATATCGTAAAATTGTCGTGTGGAAGGGATCATCACGTGCACGATAACATCGCCAAAATCGACTAGGATCCATTCAGCCTTATCATCGCCTTCAATCCCGATCATCTGATGACCTGCTTCTTTTGCGCTCACTACCACGCTATTAGCAAGTGACTTCACTTGGCGGTTAGAATTACCCGAGGCAATAATCATAGTATCTGTAATGCCCGTTAAGTCTCTCACATCAATGGTGGTGATGTCGGTGGCTTTAATCTCTTCGAGAGCGTCGATAATAAGGTCTTTTAAGGCTTGCGTCATAGCAATAGGTTACTCGTATAAAGAATGTTTTTTAATATAGTCGACCACTAAATTAGAGGTCATATGGTCGATGCGCTCGCCGCATTTTACATTGTTTCTTATCGCGGTAGAGGATACATCTAATAGGGGTATTTTACACAGGTGCAGACAACCATGGGATTGATTTTTTAATTTAGATAAATCATCGCATTGATTGTTTGTAATCCAATCTGCCAAAGCACCGCTGTTAGGCACTAAATAGCGTGGCCTTGAACATGCCACTATATGACAGTAATCTAGTAATTTCGTCCACTGATGCCAGGTATTAAGCGAGAGTAAAGCATCTATACCAAGGCACAGATACAACGGGGAGGTTCCACCTATTTCTTGTCTTACCCGTTTAACGGTATCAATACTGTAGCTTAGCGTATCTCTTTGCAGTTCCAAGTTATCGGCTCTAAGTAAGGGCTGATTAGCCGTGGCTAGTTCCAGCATGGTCAAACGTTGCTCGGCACTTACGCTGGGCGTTTCTCGATGTGGAGGTATAGCGCAGGGAATCATCCGCATAGACTGCACCTGCAGCTTCTTGCCTAGTGTATTAGCCAAATTTAAGTGGCCAAAATGCACTGGATTAAACGTACCGCCAAAAAGTGCGACTGACATATTACTGGCGAATTTGCCCGTCGCCAAAAACTACCCATTTTTGGCTGGTAAGACCCTCAAGGCCTACAGGGCCTCGCGCATGTATTTTATCGGTAGAGATGCCAATCTCAGCGCCCAAACCATATTCAAAGCCATCCGCAAAACGCGTTGAAGCATTAATCATTACCGAGCTAGAATCCACCTCAGATATAAATCGTAAGCCGCGATCTTGGTCTTCAGTAATAATAGATTCTGTATGCTGAGAGCTATAGTGATTGATATGCTCAATCGCTTCATCAATACCCGCGACAACTTTAATGGCCACAATAGGTGCCAGATATTCCTCACTCCAGTCACTCTCGCAAGCCTTAGAAATAGATGGCAAAATATTACAGCTGTTAGCGCAGCCGCGCATTTCAACTGCTTTTTCAGAATAAATTTTCGCTATTAAGGGTAAAACCTGTGCAGCGACCGATTCAGCAACCAGTAGTGACTCCATGGCGTTACATACGCCATAACGGTGTGTTTTTGCATTATCAGCAATAGCCAGCGCCTTATCGATAGCCGCATAATCATCAATATACACATGGCAGTTGCCATCTAAATGTTTAATCACTGGAACACGCGCATCCGCACTAACACGCTCAATTAGTCCCTTGCCACCGCGAGGTACAATCACATCAACAGACTCGGTCAAAGTGATTAGTTCGCCTACAGCGGCACGATCGGTGGTATTAATCACTTGAACAGCGCTATCGGGTAGGCCGGCATCAATTAGTCCCTGGCTGATACTGCTAGCAATCGCCTGATTAGATTCAATAGCCTCGCTACCGCCGCGTAAAATAGTCGCATTGCCTGATTTTAAACAGAGGCTGGCAGCATCAATCGTCACATTGGGGCGCGACTCATAGATAATACCAATAACACCTAATGGAACACGCATCTTAGCGAGCTTGATACCGCTGGGTCGAACGCCTAAATCAGTTAATTCACCCACCGGGTCAGGAAGTTTGGCAACCTGATGCAGGCCTTCAATCATAGCGTCTATGCGTGCATTATTAAGCTTAAGACGATCGAGAAGCGCGTCATTAAGACCGTTATTTCGGCCATTATCCATATCCACTTTATTTGCCGCCAAAACAGCATTACGGTTGCTATTTAACTGTTTAGCAATTGCGATAAGTGCATTGTTTTTAAGGTCGCTGCTAGCGCGTGCAAGGTCACGCGAGGCTGCTCGAGCGGCAATGCCGACCGATTGCATATAAACTTTAATATCCATAGTCTTCCACTAAGTACAAACAAGGGTTTAAATAAAAACCCATTATACGAATACTCAGAACAGAATGCTTTAAGTTTGGCGATTAATGCTCAATGCTCATTGGTAGGGGGCTTTGAGAAATTTAGCGTGCTAGGCGTTTTTCTAAAATACTAACTAGTGCGTCAATATGCACTGGGTCATCATTTAAGCAAGGAATATAGTGAAAGTGCTCACCGCCGCTTTCGAGAAAACTTTCACGTGCTTCCATATTGATTTCTTCAATGGTTTCAAGACAATCCGATGAAAAACCTGGGCAAATAACCGCCACATGCTTAACCCCATCCTCAGGTAACTGTTTCAATGTTTTGTCTGTATACGGCTGCAGCCATGGTTCACGGCCAAAGCGCGACTGAAATGTTGTCATGACTCGCTCTTTATCAAGCCCCATCTTTTCACAGACCAGTCTTGTCGTCTGATGACAAAAGCAGTGATAAGGATCACCATTTTTAAGGTAACGCTCTGGTGTTCCATGGTAGGAGAAAATAAGTTTATCTGGTTGACCATGCTGTTCAGTATGGTACTTAATAGTTGAGCAAAGCGCCTCAATATAAGCGTCTGATTTATGATAGCCATTAATAAATTGCAGCTCAGGCACCCAGCGTAACTGTGTAAATGTTTTAGCTATGGCATCAAAAGTTGAGCCAGTAGTAGCGCCGGCATACTGAGGGTACAACGGCAATACGATAATATCGCGCACATTTTGATCGGTTAACTCCTTAATGGCTGAGTCCATTGACGGGTTGCCATAACGCATGCCCAAAACTACCGGGATATCGCCGTGTTTTTCTGCAAGACGCTGTTTAACCGCCTTCACCTGCCCCTGGCTGTACATCATTAATGGCGAGCCGGCGTTCGTCCAAACAGACTGATAAAGTTTTGCTGAACGTCGCGGGCGAATACGCAAAATAATAAGATTTAAAATCATCCACCATAGCAGCCGTGGAAATTCAACGACTCTGGGGTCACTCAGGAATTCTTTAAGATAGCGGCGAAGCTCGGTAGGCCTTGGTGCATCCGGTGTTCCAAGATTACACAGCAGGATACCCTGACGCGGGGAAGCCCCCTCGTGGTCATATTTTTTCTGACCAATATACTTCATTTACTACTCCTAAACAGGTGAATAACTACGCATAATTACAACCATAAAGCACTGGGTTGCGTTCAACAACTTTTGTTGTGCCGATTATACGCCGCATCTCAAATTTAAGACCGTATAAATATACACATCATTATTTTTTATCCACAGTTTTTCTTGTACAAAACAGCGCGATATTAGATACTGTATAAATAAACAGTATTACCAATAATAACTTTCTGAGATTTACATGAGTCTTTCACTATTAGGTCGCAGCCATACTCTGGCATGGATTAAATCACATTGTTTAAAGATACCGCTTTTTGGTGAGGCAGTATCCGCTGGGTTTCCCTCGCCCGCTCAAGACTATATAGAGAAAATGCTCGATCTCAATGAACTTTGTATTAAGCGACCTGCAGCCACTTTTTTTGTTCGAGCTGAGGGTGACTCAATGATTCAGGCTGGCATTTATGCAGGTGATATTTTGGTGGTAGATCGCTCTGTTACTGCTGAGCATGGAGACACGGTTATCGTAGCCATACATGGAGAGCTAACGGTGAAAGCGTTAGAGCTGCGCCCAGCCGTACGGCTGGTGCCGCGCAACCCAGCGTATTCTCCAATTGAAATACCCGAAGGAGCCGAGCTTGATATTTTCGGTGTTGTTACCAATGTGATTCGCAATATACGTCATAAATCGTGATTTTATAGTGATGAAGCCCGTTTTTGCCCTAGTAGATTGCAATAATTTCTATGCCAGTTGTGAGAAGTTATTTCGCCCTGATTTGAAAGATACACCCGTGGTTGTGCTATCTAATAATGACGGCTGTGTTGTTGCGCGTTCTAAAGAATCTAAGGCCCTAGGCATCAAAATGGGTGTTCCTATCTTTAAGATTCAGTCAGAAATTAAGCATCATGGTATTCAGGTATTCTCTTCGAACTATACCCTTTATGCGGATATGAGCGATCGGGTCATGAGAACGCTAGAAGAAATGGCGCCCAGTGTAGAGATTTACTCCATCGATGAAGCATTTTTAGACTTAACGGGTATTCAATCTTCTCGCGCTCTAGTAGATTTTGGGCGCCAAGTTAGACAAACCATTGATCGCTGGATAGGAATAACAGTCTGTGTGGGCATTGCGCCAACAAAAACATTGGCCAAGCTCGCCAACCATGCGGCTAAACAGTATTTAGCTACAGGCGGCGTGGTCGACTTAACCAGTTCTGTAAGGCAGCGCAAATTATTAGCCCTGACCCCGGTTAAAGAGATTTGGGGTGTAGGTAAAAAATTATCTCAACGCCTGCAAGCCATGGGTATAAACACAGCGCTTGAATTGGCTGATGCTCCTGCAAAGTCTATTCGGCAACATTTTTCAGTGGTTCTAGAGCGCACTGTTAGAGAGCTTAATGGTGAATCCTGTATGGGGCTAGAGCAGGTGGCGCCAACCAAAAAACAGATTATCTGTAGTCGTTCCTTTGGCGCTAGGGTAACCTCCTGTACGCAGATGCGCCAAGCCCTGTGTGAGCATGTTACACGGGCGGCAGAAAAATTAAGGAAAGAGCGCCAAAACGCTAAATTGCTCAGCATATTTATACGCACCAGCCCCTATCAAAATAATACTCAGCAATACAGTAACGCCCTTACTGCAGAGCTACCCAGACCTAGCGATGATACTCGCGAGCTTATTCAATTGTCCATGAGGTTACTTGATCGAATATGGTGCGATGGCTATGACTACGCAAAAGCTGGCGTGGTGCTGTCCGATTTTTACGATATAGGTACTGTTCAAGCAGGGTTGTTTGATAAGCCTTCAGTTCATACAAACAGTCGTCAGCTAATGAATGTAGTGGATAATATAAATCATAGTGGCCTTGGTCGCGTATTTTTCGCCAGGCAGGGGGTTCAAAAAAAGTGGGCTATGAAGCGTGAACACCTATCACCAGCCTATACCACCCAGTGGAATGAGTTAATAAAAGTTCGCTAGTAATGCGAGTATTTAATATCAATAATAAAGCGCATTTTTCTGATTAATTAAGGTTTTAATAGCAGGATAAAAATCATTAGCTGAAACCACAGCACGCCGAGGTTATAATGCGCGCCTTTCAACTATAACGATTTTCAATCAATGACTGATATATCTTCAGATCGCCGCACCTTTGCTATTATTTCTCACCCCGACGCGGGTAAGACCACTATTACTGAAAAGTTACTACTATTAGGTAACCTTATCCAGGTAGCGGGCACCGTAAAAGGCAGAAAGAGTGATCGCCATGCCACCTCTGACTGGATGACCATGGAAAAAGAGCGAGGTATATCGGTAACCTCATCGGTAATGCAGTTTCCCTACCGCGATTGTATGGTCAATTTATTGGATACGCCGGGCCACGAAGACTTTTCTGAAGATACCTATCGCACATTAACCGCAGTTGACTCGTCTCTTATGGTGATTGATGGTGCAAAAGGTGTTGAAAAAAGAACCATTAAATTAATGGAAGTTTGCCGCTTGCGGGATACGCCGATTCTTTCCTTTATTAACAAGATGGACCGAGATATTCGTGAGCCGATCGACTTGCTAGATGAGGTAGAGGACGTTCTAAACATTAAAGCCGCCCCTATTAATTGGCCCATTGGCATGGGTCGCGGGTTTCGTGGCGTCTATAACCTGTATACCGATACCATCCATGTCTATGTGCAGGGTAAAGGCCACCAATTAATGGATGATATACAGATTAAAGGTTTGGAATCTCCTGAGGCGCGCGAGGCGCTGGGTGATTTTGCCGATGATGTATTAGAGGAATTAGAGCTCGTTAAAGGCGCTACCCATCAGTTTGAAATGGATGAATTCTTAGCGGGTAAACTGACCCCGGTATTTTTTGGAACCGCTCTAGGTAATTTTGGCGTACGCGAATTACTCAATGATTTTGTGCGCTGGGCGCCGCCACCACAGCCGCGAGAAACCTCAAAAAGAGAGGTGCTGGCTAGCGATGAAAAATTCACCGGTTTTGTATTTAAAATACAAGCCAATATGGACCCTAAGCACCGCGATCGTATTGCCTTTATGCGTATCTGTTCAGGCACCTACACCAAGGGCATGAAAATGAAACATGTGCGCAGCGGAAAAGATGTGCGTGTTTCAGATGCCTTTAGCTTTAAGGCTGGTGAACGTATTTCTGTCGAGAAAGCAGAGGCCGGCGATATTATAGGTTTGCATAACCATGGCTCAATTCAGATTGGCGACACCTTTACTGAAGGAGAAGACCTAAAATTTAGTGGTATTCCTCATTTTGCGCCTGAGCTATTTAAGCGTATTAGGCTTAAAGATCCGCTAAGGGCCAAACAGTTACAAAATGGTATTCGACAATTATCAGAAGAGGGCAGTACGCAGGTATTTTTCCCTTTGCGTAATAACGATATTATCGTGGGGGCAGTAGGCCAGCTTCAGTTTGATGTGGTGGCATTTAGGTTAAAAGAAGAATATGGTGTTGAGGCAATCTACGAACCAATTAATGTCTACACGGCGCGCTGGACACTGTCTGACGATAATAAAAAAATAGAAGCGCTTAGAAATAAAGCTGAAGATAACTTAGCCATAGATGGGGGTGGTCATCTCACCTACCTGGCGCCTACCCGAGTTAATTTATCATTGGCTGAAGAACGGTTTCCCGATATTGCGTTTAGAGCAACGCGTGAACATTAAAACTGAGGTAATCTATGGCTAACCAGCAACCCTTGCACACATCGCAGTGCCCTGAGCATTTGCGAGCTAATAGAACTGCCTTTACCCAGTGGTTTGGTAAAACCTTTCTGCGGTTAATGGGCTGGCGGGTTGAGGGCAGTATCGCCAATGCCGAGCGCGTATTAATAACCGCAGCACCCCATACCTCTAACTGGGATGCCGTGCTGGGTATCGCAGCGGTACTTGGGCTTAATGTGCGACTGCACTTTTTGGGTAAACATACTATTTTTGTGCCGGGCTTTAAATGGTTTATGCGATGGCTTGGCGGTATTCCAGTCAATCGTAAAACCCCTGAAGGTGTTATTGATCACGTTAATCAACTGGTTGATAAATATGATGGCATGGTGATTGTTCTTGCCCCCGAGGGCACTCGAAAAAAAGCTGAAAAATGGAAAACCGGCTTCCTAAGAATAGCGCAAGCAAATAACTGTAAAATTCAAATGGGAGCGCTCGATTTTCCCAACAAGCGAATTGTCTTAGGTGATGTATACGATCCAACAGGTGATAATCATGCCGATATAGAAAATATAAAAAACTGGTATGCGCCCTATAAGGGTAAGTTCCCCGATCAATTTTAGCGCGTAAAGCCTGCCTTAAACTGAGTCAATAAATCTAAGGTGCATATTGGTTATGTATAGTTTCTTGATAACTGTTTTACTGTCTTTTACCGTCCTTGTTAGTGCCTTTTTAGTATTCCGTTATACTGGTGTACCTGTATATAGGCTCGAAGCAATTAATGTTCAGCGTTTTATTCAATTGGTGCTTGCCGGAGAAGCGACCGCGTCCGATTGGGACCTGTTCACTGAAATACCTATTCGTCAGGATGCTGCGTTAGACAAAATTCGTTTTGAATGTGCTATGTTAGCCTCTGAGGTTTTAGAGCGTAATGGAAAGCTAGTGCTAACAGAGCCTGCTCGCCAATTATTGGCTAGCTTACTGGACCAGGTTAATTTGCAAATAGAGGCATCAAAATAGACTTATGACCTACGATCAATCACCCATTTCAAAGTTTTTAGTTGTTGCTGCAGCATTTGTTATTGTAGTGTCGGGTCTAAAAATGGCCGCTTCACTTGTGGTTCCATTTCTTTTGGCAGTATTTATCGCCATGATCGTCTCACCTTTGCTGCTGTGGCTAAAAGTCCGTCAAGTGCCAGGTAGCATTGCAATATTGCTGATTATTTTGCTTATATTCTTAATAGGTATGATGCTAGCCGCAGTGATTGGCTCATCTATAGAGGGCTTTCGTCAGGATATACCTATCTATTCAGTCAAGCTTACTATTATGAGTGAAGCGTCTCAGCAGTGGGTGGCTCAGCGCGGAATCGCTATAGATGCTCAGCACTGGCAAAATAGTTTTGATCCCAGCGCAGTTATGAGGTGGGTCGGCAGTGCCCTAGCCTCATTTGGCAATGTAATGACTAATTCAGTCATGATATTGTTAACGGTTATTTTTATTCTCGCGGAAAATACTAGCTTTGGCGACAGGCTGCGCAATGCACGAGGTGGCAATGGCTCTCAAGCATGGGTAGGCGAGCTATCGGCAAGTATTCATGGTTATCTTGCAATAAAAGCAATAATTAGTGCTATTACTGGCCTACTTATATATGTGTGGTTAAAAATTATTGGTGTTGATTACCCCATTCTTTGGGGGCTTATCGCTTTTTTACTTAATTTCGTGCCAACTGTAGGTTCGTTTATTGCAGCTGTGCCGGCAGTATTGTTGGCGCTTGTGCAGCTTGGGTTTGCTAGTGCAGGGTTAACGCTATTGGGTTTTGTAGTGGTTAACTTCCTTATGGGCAGTGCTATAGAGCCACGCTGGATGGGTAAGGGCCTTAACCTGTCTCCTTTGGTAGTATTTGTATCATTGATCTTGTGGGGCTGGGTACTTGGCCCGGTGGGTATGCTGCTATCAATACCGCTAACGATCATGGTTAAAATTGCGCTAGCCTCCAATGAAGATACGCGCTGGATCAGTATAATGCTCGGCGACTCAGGCGCCTAAAAGCGCAATATACAAGCATAGCCAGCGGGCACTATACATCGTAGTGCCTTCTCGCCAATAAATCTCATTGAAGTGGTTTACTTCCTTATCTTTTATGAGAAAGTCCTCATAAGCCTTCGAGTCAAAATCCCCAAAATTTTGTCAATTAAACTATTGACTCCTTTAATTAAATGAAAGAGTATAGGTAAATGGTCTATGTATTTTAGCCGCTAATGCCCGTAACAAAACGGTGCAATTAGCGCTCAACTGACCGCAGCACATGCAAAGCATGGCTGTACAAAAATAATTAACGACATTCAGGCGGTTTAGTTTTATTGCTCTAAGTGTCGAAGTAATAACAAAAAATAGTAGTTAGAAGGGGTATCACCACAAGTTTTAGTATCTATTCACCTTGGTGTGGGTTCTAAACTGTCGGCGATAAAAAAGTAAATAAGTTCGGAAAATAATAATATGTGCCATCTAAAATTCTTCATATCATCATTAGTATCAATGGCGAGCGGGTTTCGGCCTGCTTTAACTAAATTTATTGCGGCTATGTTGTTCGCATCTTTAGGTTCTGTGGCATCAGCTAATACCGCTGATTTCTCTGAAGCCTTTGGTGGTACGACTATTGGTGAGGGCGATGTTTATACCTTCCCATCAGGTGCAGAAGGTTGGGCTGGTTTTGCCAACATGAACGCTGGTCTTTATCCGTTAAGCTTCTCTGAAGCTGGAACTATTACCTTTAATGGATCTGTTCCATCGGATGCCTCTGTTGATGTTCGCTTCCGCTTAGAGTTTCAGCCACATCCAGCCGTTGACCCAGCATTTGATGCTGCGACAATCACTGTTTCTGGTGCTGATACGGCTTCTTATAGCGTAGCGATTCCATCACAGGGTGATAACACCTTTAGTTCACTGATCATGTATGTTGTGACTCAGG
>Ga0206127_1000472_pt1 | contig 49210 bp, 50 predicted proteins | sample Helgoland_Spring_6_FD_148646 | JGI IMG/M metagenome (GOLD analysis project Ga0206127, IMG submission 148646) | Pelagic subsurface seawater microbial communities from Kabeltonne, Helgoland, North Sea - Helgoland_Spring_Bloom_20160419_1 | ecosystem: Environmental > Aquatic > Marine > Epipelagic ...
CTTAAAATAATGTTTAAAATTCCAGCCGTACCTTCAGCATCATATCTAGCAGATGGAGAAGTAATTACCTCTACTTTTTCAATGGCTTCAGCAGGAATTTGCCTTAAAGCTTCTGCACCATTTAACCCCACTAGAGCACTTGGTCTCCCATCAATTAAAATGGTTACGTTTTCATTACCTCTTAAACTAACAGCGCCTTCAACATCAACTTGAACAGAAGGCACATTTCCGAGAACATCACTGGCATTTCCTCCTCTAATAGAAAGGTCTTTACCAATATTAAAAACCTTTTTATCTAAACGAATATCAACAGTTGTTTTTTCTGCAATAATAACAACTTCATCCAGGGCTTTAGCATCTTCAGAAAGTTTAATTGTTCCAAGTTCTAAGTTTGTGGTAATATTCTGTTCAGGAATTTTTTTGGAATTAAATGAAATAAATTCAATACTAATTTCATAAAAGCCTTTTGGAGATTTTATATTAAAAATTCCTTTTTCATTGGTTATTCCTCCAGATATTTTTTGTGTTTTTACTTCTTTTATTACAATTGTGGCATATTCTAGAGGCTCATTTGAATTTGCATCAACTACTTTTCCAGAGATTGTAATTTGTTTAGATTTTGATTGGCTTTGTGCTAATATTAATGTAGAAGAAAATAAATAGCATATAAGAATCAATATATTTTTAGTCAAAACTAGATTATTTTTTCAGTTTAGACTTCAAAGTTCTTTCTAAGTTTAGATTATTTGAGTTAAAAAAAAGTTAAACAAATAATGTAGGCTTTATTTATATGATTTCTAAAATAGTTGAAGGAGGTCTGCCAATTACTGCCTTATTGCCATTAACAACAATTGGACGCTCAATTAACTTAGGATTTTCAATCATTGCCTTTATAATTTCCGAATCAGGCAAATCTTTTCCTTTATAATTATCTTTCCAAATTTTCTCAGATTTTCTTATTAACTGAATAGGGGAAATCCCCAATAAATTAATGATATCTGATAATTCTTTTTCTGAGGGAATAGTATCTAAATATTTAATAATTGCAAACTCTTTTTTAGACTCTACCAAAATTGCCAAACCTTCTCTAGATTTTCTGCATCTTGGATTGTGATAAATTTTTATCATTTTTTATAATTATAATTTGGTTAACTACTAAACTTTTTTCTGACCATTTAACATTAAATATGCTTTTAAAAATGCATTAATATTACCATCCATTACAGCATCTACATTTCCAGTTTCGTGAGCAGTTCTAACATCTTTTACTAGCTTGTAGGGATGCATTACATAATTCCTTATTTGACTTCCCCATTCATTTTTCATTTTATTTGCTTCAATATCATCTCTGGCAGCTTGTTGTTTTTGCAATTCAATTTCATACAATTGAGATTTTAACATTTGCATGGCTGTTGCCCTATTGTCATGTTGAGATCTTGAGTTAGAGCACTGTATTTGAATTCCTGAAGGTTTGTGTGTTAGTTGTACTTTAGTCTCCACTTTATTCACATTTTGACCTCCAGCTCCACTTGAGCGCGCGGTAGTGATTTCAATATCTGCAGGATTGATATCAATTTCAATAGATTCATCTGCAACAGGATAAACATAAACAGAAGCAAAACTTGTATGACGTTTTGCATTACTATCAAAAGGTGAAATTCTAACCAGCCTGTGCACTCCATTTTCGCCTTTTAACCAGCCAAAAGCATAATCTCCTGTAACTTCTACTGTTACCGTTTTTATTCCGGCAGAATCTCCTGCTTGGTAATTGAGCGTTTTAAGTTTAAAACCTTGTTTATCAGACCACATGGTGTACATTCTAAATAACATTTCTGCCCAATCACAAGATTCTGTACCTCCTGCGCCCGCTGTTATTTGAATAGTTGCTGATAAAGAATCTCCTTCATCAGATAACATATTCTTAAATTCAATATCCTCCAGAAATACGTATAAATTTTCAAATTGTTCTATAATTTCTGATTCCTCAACTTCATCCTCTTTATAAAATTCATACAAAATATTAATATCTTCATTTAAAGCTATCACTTTATTGTAGTCTTCTACCCATTTTTTTTTGAAACGTAACTCTTTCATTATCATTTCAGCAGCCTTAGGATCATTCCAAAATAGGGGATCAGCTGTTTTTTCTTCTTCATTTACTATTTCAATTAACTTTTTATCTATCTGTAAATAGTCTTTTAATTTCTCTATTCTAATTGAAATATCTTTAAGTTGGTCTTGTGTTATCATAAGCTAAACAAAAATAAATTAAATTTTAAGAACTCTTGTTTTAAAACCATACAGTTATTTTATAGATTTATAGAAAATATTCAAATGATGAAAAAATTAAACATATTTTGCTTTTTTTTATTAATATCTATCCATTCTTTTTCTCAGTTTTTTGAAGATAAAAAAGAGATTATTAAATATGATGGATACTTTACGTTTTATTATGATTTTTCTGCAGATAAAGTATTTCTACAAATTGATAAATTAAATGATGAATTTCTATATGTTAATTCACTTTCAGAAGGTATTGGATCAAATGATATTGGTTTAGATAGAGGGCAATTAGGAAGTGGAGTTGTAGTTTATTTTAAAAAAGTAGGCAATAAAATTTTGATGATTCAACCCAATCAAGATTTTAGAGCAATTACAGATAATGAAGAAGAAAAACAATCTGTAAAAGAAGCATTTGCAAAATCAATTTTACATGGATTTGTGATTAAAGAAAGTAAAGAAGGAAAGTATTTAGTAGATGCAACTTCCTTTTTTATGAGAGATGCACATGGCGTATCTGGAACTTTAGCCAGAAGTAATGAAGGAAATTATACGTTAGATAAAAGTAGGAGTGCTTTTAATCTAGATAGAACAAAGGCATTTCCTAAAAATGTAGAGTTTGATGTAATATTAACTTTTAAAGGAACTCCTAAAGGATACAATATTAGAAGTGTAACTCCTGATGCAAGTGCAGTAACTATAAATCAACATCATTCTTTTGTAGAATTACCAGATAATAATTATAAACCAAGAAAATACGATCCACGTTCTGGCTCTTGGCAAATGAGTTATTTAGATTATTCAACTCCTGTGAATGAGTCAATTAGAAAACGTTTTATTTATCGTCATAGATTGGAGAAAAAGAATCCGGAAGCTACTATTTCTGAAGCGAAAAAACCAATTATTTATTATTTGGATAGAGGAACTCCTGAGCCTGTAAGAAGTGCTTTGTTGGATGGTGGACGTTGGTGGAATCAAGCTTTTGAAGCAGCTGGTTATAAAGATGCTTTTCAATTTAAAATGCTTCCAGAAGGAGCGGATATGTTAGATTTACGTTATAATGTTGTACAATGGGTTCATAGATCAACAAGAGGTTGGAGTTACGGTTCCAATATTTCTGATCCAAGAACTGGAGAAATTATTAAAGGGCATGTTAGTTTAGGAAGTTTAAGAATTCGTCAAGATTTTTTAATAGCGCAGGCCTTAAAAGCTCCATATAAAAACGATACCATTAATGACGATTTTGCAATGCAAATGGCAATTGCTAGAATTCGTCAATTGGCTGCTCATGAAATTGGCCATACACTTGGTTTTTCACATAATTTTGCAGCCAGTACAAATGGTAGAACTTCTGTGATGGATTATCCTCATCCTAAATTTACAATAAAAGATGATAAAATTGATTTTACCAATGCTTATGACGATAAAATTGGTGATTGGGATAAAGTAACTGTTGCATATTCTTATCAAGATTTTGGAAAAGGCACCAATGAAGATAGTGCTCTGAACAAAATTTTAGTTGATGCCTATGCTAGCGGATTAAAATATTTATCGGACTCAGATGCAAGGCCTCAAGGCAGTGCAAGTGCAACCGCTCATTTATGGGATAACGGAGGTAATATTTATGAAGAATTGTACAATGTTTTAAAAATTAGAAAAAAAGCGATTACAGATTTTTCTGCGGATAATATAAAATCTGGTCAGCCCTATTCAGTTTTAGAAGATGTGTTTGTACCACTGTATTTTTTTCATAGATTTCAAACAGAAGCAACTACAAAATTAATTGGAGGTTTAGAATATTCTTATGCTGTAAAAGGAGGAAATCAAACAATAGTAAAACCAGTATCTGGAACTACAGAAAGAATTGCATTGCAGGCGGTTTTACAAACTTTAAAGGTTGACGAAATTGCCATTCCAAGAGAAAAATTAAAATTATTTCCACCAAGAGCGATCGGTTATTCTAGAACAAGAGAATCTTTTAAAAGTAAGTTAGGTGTTGCTTTTGATCCTTTTTCAGCTGTTGAAACGGCTTCAGAAATGTCTTTAAACTTGTTATTAAATCCACAAAGAATATCTAGATTAATTGCGCATAAAAGCCTTAATAAAAATCAATTAGGTTTAGATGAGTTGATAGATGAATTGATAGCAAAGACAATTAATATTAGCCATAAAGATACCTATTATCAAGAATTGCAGAATGTAATTAATGTAAAAGTTTTAGAACAATTATTCTATTTATCAACCTATGAAAATCAGTACAAACAAGTAAATGCAATTACAATTTTTAAATTGAATAAAATAAAATCAATACTAAATAATAAAAAATCTAAAGATATTCAAAAAGTATATGATAATGCCATGGTAAGAATGATTGACAAATTTTTAAAAAGTCCTTCATCGTTTAAAAAACAAAATGCTCCAAAAATACCCGATGGTTCTCCAATAGGGAGTTATGCATATTAAAGAATTATAAAATCATTAATTGATAATAAACCTGTTTAGTAAAAACCAACTTATGGAAAAAAATATCATAAGAATTTGGCATTTTTAAAATAGATTTGGACTATTTACATTTTTTATCAGGTTAGAAAGAAAATAAATTTTCTCGCAAAGAATGATTAATTTTGAAAAAGCTAGGGATACCTATAAATTAATAAACATATAAACTAATTAAATGATAATTGATTTAATTTCAGATACAGTAACAAGGCCAACAAAAGGTATGTTGGATGCAATGATGACAGCAAAAGTAGGTGATGATGTTTTTGAAATGGACCCAACAGTAAATGCATTACAAGTAAAAGCAGCCAAAATGTTTGGGATGGAAGCTGCTCTTTTTTTTCCGTCGGGAACAATGGCAAACCAAACTGCTATTAAAATCCATACCAATCCTGGAGATAAATTATTTTGCGATAAATATGCACATATTTACAATTATGAGAGTGGAGGAGTAGCCTTTAATTCTGGAGTAACTTGTAAATTAATCGATGGAAAAAGAGGAATGTTTACTGCAAATCAATTGGCAGAGACAGCAGCAGGAAATCCTGAAATCTATTTACCATATTCTAAACTAGTCTGTATAGAAAATACAACTAATAAAGGAGGTGGTGCTTGTTGGGATTATTCAGAATTAGAAAAAATACAAAAGATTACAAAACAAAAGGATTTGGCTTATCATTTAGATGGTGCACGTTTATTCAATGCTTTGGTAGCAAAAAATGAAAATCCAAAACAATATGGTAAGTTATTTGACACAATTTCAATTTGCTTATCTAAAGGTTTAGGCGCTCCAGTTGGTTCACTTTTATTAGGTTCTAAAAAAAATATTACATATGCTTTAAGGCTAAGAAAATTGTTAGGAGGAGGAATGAGACAAGTTGGTTTTTTGGCAGCAGCAGGAATTTACGCGTTAGATAATCATATAGAAAGATTGGTAGAAGATCATCAAAAGGCAAAAGAAATTACAGAAGTATTGGCTACTTGTAATTATATTACAAAAATAGAACCTGTTGAAACTAATATTCTTATTTTTTATGTTGATGATAAAATTGGTGAAACTAATTTTATAAACAAAATGGCTGAAAAAAATATTTTATTATCTCCAATGGGAGATGGTAAAATAAGAATAGTAACACATTTAGATTACACTGATAAAATGCATGAGACTCTATTAAAAGAGTTGAATAATTTTTAGAAATAAAAACGAATTACTGGAGAAATTGGTGAAGCAAAAATGCTTTTATTTTCATCATATAAAACATCATATCTAATACCAAAAGCAAATCTATTTTGACTGTAAGCAACGCCCAAATGTAAAGCGGTAAAATTGAAATTATTACTTCCAAAGTTGTCTTTTTGCTTAGCAAAATAATACTCTAATTCGCCAGAAAATTGAATGCCAAAATTAGTTTGATAAAATGAAATAAGACTTGTACTAAAGGCGGATGTAGAAAAATCATTTATTTCACTGTACAAATAACCTAAGCTAGTCCCTAAAGCAAAACCATTATCAAAATTATAAATAGCACTTGGTGAGATTCCCACAGTAGTTTGGTCACCAAACCCTAGGCTAAAACCTCCACCAAATTGAACATTATTCCAAAAATCAGATTTCTGCGAAAATGCAAACAATGAAATATTAAGAAAAATAAAAAAAAATAATGGTTTCATAATTAAGCTTGAATAGAGCTCTCTAAGTTAGATAATTCCTTATAGTTTTTTGTAAGTTTTTTTAATAAAATTCCATAAACTAATTTATAAAAAAACCATAAGAGCACTAGAAAAATTGTTAAATATATAATTTGAGATATCACAGTTATAACTATAATTTGATTGGTATCTAAATTCAAATTCTCAGGATTCATTAGTTTCATGAGTCTTTCTGAATCAGAAAACATTACGATGTTAACAATAATACTTCCTAGAAAAAACATTCCCAAATTGTAGAAAACATAATAGCTTACGCTTTTTCGAATTCTTAAAATACTTTTCATTAATTTTTGTGTATTATCGGTAACAGAAATCCTTTTGTAATTGTTGAAAAATAAATAAAGAAAAATAATAATGACAATATAATGTAATGCCATAAAAATATTTATAAATGATGTAAGATTTAAATCTTCATAAACTTTATAAAAACTTTCAGGTATTAATAAATTAAGTCCAGACCATAATACTAATTCTAAAATTCCAATAATAAATATCCATTTTACAATAGATGATGACTTTGAATGAGACATTTTGTAAATTTCAATGGCTGAAAATTTAGTTGTTTCTTCTGGTTGATTGGACCACGCCTTTTTATAATTTTCTAATACATCCATAAATTATGGGTTTAGTATGTTTTTTAATTTTTCTTTTGCTCTATTCATCTTTACTCTAGCATTTACAGAAGTTATTCCTAAAGTTTCTGAAATTTCTTTATATGGTTTATCTTCTAAATACAAAAAGATAAGTGCTTTATCAATATCATTCAATTTGTGCATAGCTTTGTATAAAGCCTTTAATTGAATTTCTTCTGTATCATCGTAATCAGTGGCTTTTATTCTGTAATCATAATTGCTAATATCTTGAGTTTTCACTCTTCTTGTAGATTTTCTGTACAACGAAATTGCTGTATTTAAAGCTACCCTATACATCCAGGTACTAAATTTAGAATCTCCTCTAAATTTTGGATAATTTTTCCATAATTGAATAGTAATCTCCTGAAATAAATCATTATGAGCTTCTTTATTTGTAGTATATAATCTACAAATTTTGTGAGCTATATTTTGATTAGTTTCAAAGTCAGATAAAAATTTACTTTCTAAATCTTTTTGCACTTGCTAATTTGATTTTATTATAGGTAGTAAAATAACACAAAATGTTACAATTTTCACAAAATAAATTATGTTTGGAATATAATTATTAAATTTGTTGAATTAAATTAAAGATAAATTGAACAACATTAAACAAGATTTTACGATTAAAGACCTCGAGAACATCTCTGGGATTAAGGCGCATACAATCAGAATCTGGGAAAAACGTTATGATTTATTAAAACCTAAAAGGACAGACACTAACATAAGATTATACTCTCCAGAAAATTTAACTAAACTTTTAAATATTGTTTTGTTAAATAAAAATAATTATAAAATTTCTAAAATTGCGCAGCTTTCTGAAGACATGATAACAATTAAGTCGAGGGAATTAGCTTTTAGTATTGCTACAAATGATGAAGCAATAAATTCATTTAAGGTTTCAATGTTTCAGTTTGATAAGATTTTATTTAATAACACTTACAATAAACTTTTACATAAAAAAACCTTTAGAGAAATCTTTAAAGATATTTTTATTCCTTTTTTAGAGCATATTGGTCTTTTGTGGCATACTGAAACTTTATTACCTGCACATGAGCATTTTATATCTAATTTAATTGCTCAAAAAATCCAAATTAATACTGAGAAATTACAATATAGTATCACCAACACTAACAAAACTTACGTTTTATTTTTACCAGAAAATGAAATCCATGAATTGGGGTTATTGTACTTAAATTACGAGTTGGTCTTAAGAGGATTTCATACCATTTATTTAGGGCAGAGTTTACCACTAAACAATTTAAACTACTTTTTAGACGGTGAACGTGAAATCTGTTTCATAACTGCTTTGACAATTCAACCTTACGACGATAAAATAGAAGATTATTTTAACGAAATTGCAGATGTTATGCAAAATACTAACAATCAACTTATTGCTGTAGGTAGAAAAGTGGATAAAATTAAACATATGGATTTAAATGAAAATATTCAATTACATCAATCCATTTCAGATTTGTTAAAACTCTTATAATTTTTTTAATTCTCATTTTTTTTGTTTCATTAATATTTATATTTGATAAACAAAAATATTAATGAATAATACTATACATATTATAGGATCTGGTTTTTCTGCCCTCTCTGCATCATGCTATTTATCAAAAGCAGGTTACAAGGTAACTGTATTGGAAAAAAATGATACTCTAGGAGGAAGAGCAAGACAGTTTAAAAAAGATGGTTTCACTTTTGATTTAGGACCATCTTGGTATTGGATGCCAGATGTTTTTGAACGTTTTTTTGCTGATTTTGGTAAAAAGCCTTCAGACTATTATACTCTAGATAAGTTAAGCCCAGGTTACGAAGTGTATTTTGGAGAAAACGATTCGATTAAAGTATCAGATAAACTAAAAGAAATTTATGATATGTTTGATGATAATGAGGAGGGAAGTAGCGAGCATTTGAAAAGCTTTTTAGGAATAGCCAAATCTAATTATGATACAGCCATAAAAGATTTAGTATACAAGCCAGGCGTTTCACCTTTAGAATTGGTAACAACCAAAACAATTTCTAGAGTTTCTCAATTTTTTTCAACAATTAGAAAACAGGTTAGAAAGAACATAAAGAATCCAAAATTAATTCAAATTTTAGAATTTCCAGTATTATTTTTAGGAGCTAAACCAAGTAATACACCCGCATTTTACAATTTTATGAATTATGCAGATTTTGGATTAGGCACATGGCATCCTAGAGGTGGAATGTACAAAGTCGTGGAAGGTATGGTATCTTTAGCCAAAAGTTTAGGTGTTCAATTTGAAGTAAATCAAAATGTAGAAAAGATTTTGGTTGATGATAAAAAAAATGTGAAGGGCTTAGTAGTAAACGGTAAGGAAATAAAAACGAATTTAGTTTTAAGTGGAGCTGATTATCATCATACAGAAACTTTACTAAATCAAAATTTGAGACAATACTCAGAATCTTTTTGGAATAAAAAAACATTTGCCCCATCTTCTTTATTGTTTTATGTTGGATTTGATAAAAAGATCATAAACGCAAGTCATCATACTTTATTTTTTGATACTGATTTTGATAAACATGCTGAAGAAATTTACGATAATCCAAAGTGGCCAACAGCACCATTATTTTATGCTAATTTCACATCAAAGACAGATAAAACATCTGCTCCAGAAGATAAAGAAGCTGGCTTTTTCTTGATTCCTTTAGCGCCAGGTATTAAAGATACGCCAGAGCTTAGAGAAAAATATTTTCTTAAAATTATGGATAGGTTTGAAAAATTAACAAACCAAAAAGTAAAAGAAAATGTCTTATTCAAAAGATCTTTTTGTGTAAAAGACTTTCAAGAAGAGTACAATTCATATAAAGGAAATGCCTATGGAATGGCAAATACTTTACTGCAAACTGCATTTTTAAGACCAAAAATTAAGAGTAGTATTGTAAATAATTTGTATTTTACAGGTCAATTAACTGTTCCTGGGCCTGGAGTTCCTCCAGCATTGATCTCTGGAAAGATTGCATCAGAATTAATTAATAAAAACCAAAAATAGTATGAAATCATTATTTGATAACGTCTCTAACGATTGTAGTAAACTAGTAACCAAAAGTTATAGTACATCTTTTTCTTTGGCTGTCAATATGTTATCTTCAAAAATAAGGAAAGATATTTATAATATTTACGGTTTTGTGCGTTTTGCAGATGAGATTGTAGATACTTTTCATGATTATGATAAGCAAGCATTAATGACTAATTTTGAAAAAGATTATTATTTAGCCAAAAAGCAAGGAATTAGTTTAAACCCAATACTAAATTCATTTCAGCAAACGGTTGAACGTTATAAAATTCCTGACGATATGGTTCAAGCTTTCTTAAAAAGTATGAAAGCTGATTTGCATAAAACCCAATATAAAACAAAAGCTGAATATGATGAGTATATTTATGGTTCAGCAGATGTGGTTGGTTTAATGTGCTTAAAGGTTTTTGTAGATGGCGATGATAAAAGATATGAGGAACTCAAAGATGCTGCAATGCGCTTGGGATCAGCTTTTCAAAAAGTAAATTTTTTAAGAGATTTAAAAGATGATTATGAAGTTTTGAATCGTTCTTATTTTCCAAATATTGACTTAGGAGAGTTGGATGCAAAGTCTAAGCAAATTATCATAAACGAGATTGAAGCAGATTTTGATTATGCCTACAATGAAGGTATATTAAAATTGCCTGTTGAAGCTAAATTTGGAGTTTATATGGCTTATAGATATTATAGAAGATTATTAAAAAAATTAAAATCGGTTCCATCAGAAAAAATTATGGATACTCGTATTAGAATCTCAGATCCTATGAAAATTAATTTGCTGGCAAGGAGTTATGTTAAATATAAACTGAATATTATCTAAATAATGATATACATTTTAATAACCTTAGGTGTTTTTGTTTTAATGGAAGGAATTACTTGGTGTACTCATAAATATGTTATGCATGGTTTTGGTTGGTTTTTGCATGAAGACCACCATGAACCAGGTTATCCACATGTTTTTGAAAAGAATGATGCTTTCTTTGTTGTTTTTGCATTGCCAAGCATGGCATTGTTTTTTGCAGGAACATATACACCTCATACTTATTTATTTTTTATAGGTTTAGGGATATTGTTTTACGGCATAGCATATTTTTTAATTCATGATGTTTTAATCCATCAACGCTTTAAATGGTTTAAAAGAACAAAAAGCAAGTATTTTAAAGCATTAAGGAAAGCGCATAAAGTACATCATAAAAATATGGGGAAAGACGACAGCCAATGTTTCGGAATGCTTTATGTCCCTTTTAAATATTTTAAAGAACAGTATAAATAGAAAAAACAATCATTTTTTTCGCTAAGTATCTTTTTAAATTTTAATATTATCAAAATTTATCAATGCAAGATTACGATTATATAATTATCGGAGCTGGTGCATCTGGTTTAATGATGGCATATAGAATGTCTAAAGATTCTTTTTTTGATGATAAATCGATTTTAATCTTAGACAAAGAACAAAAAACAAAAAATGATCGAACTTGGTGTTATTGGGAAAAAGGGACAGGGTATTGGGATGATATAATAAATACTTCTTGGGATAAAATTATTTTTAAAAGTGATAGTTTAGATATACAAAAAGATATAAATCCTTATCAATATAAAATGATAAGAAGTTCTGATTTTTATAATAAGATTTGGTCAGCCTTAAAGGAAAAAAATAATATTACTTTCAGTAAAGAAGATGTTCAAAAAATTTCTCGAGAAAGAGAATTTGTAAAAGTAGTTTCAGTACAAAACGAATATTTTTCAAAAAATGTAATGAATAGTATTCTATTCACTGATAATTATAAAATTCAAACAGAATATCCAGTTCTACAGCAACACTTTGTTGGTTTTTTTGTAAAAACTAAAAAGGATTTTTTTGATGATTCATCTGCCACCTTTATGGATTTTACAATCGCCCAAAATGGAAATACACGCTTTATGTATGTATTGCCATTTAGTAAAAAAGAAGCCCTTTTTGAATATACGCTATTCTCAAAAGAACTTTTGCCTTATGCAGATTACAGAAAAGGGATTGAAGATTATCTGACAGAAAAAGATATAAACGAATATCAAATTATAGAAAAAGAGCAAGGCTCTATACCCATGACAAGTTATAAATTTTGGAAAGAAAATTCTAAAAATATTATAAATATTGGAACTGCAGGAGGTTGGTCTAAAGCGAGTACCGGTTTTACTTTTAAAAATATAGACAGGAATACTTTTAAATTAGTAACTCATTTAAAACAACAAAAACCTTTAAATACGTTTTATAGAAAAACACGTTTTTGGTTATATGATTTATTGCTTTTAGATATCCTCTCTGCTAATAATGCTTTAGGTTCTTCAATATTTTCTAGAATGTTTAAAAATATTTCTCCCCAAAAGATTTTCAAATTTTTAGATGAAAAAACTACATTTAAAGAAGATGTTTTAATTTTTTCTAAGATGCCTTTAAGATTATTTAGTAAAGCTTTAATAAAACGACTTTTTTGATAGCTAGTTATTTCTGAATAATTTTGAGGTTTGATTAATAATTTTCAGGGAATTTATTTTTTATTTTCTCTAACCCTAAATTATGAATACTGCCCAAATGAGTATGTTGCTTCCCTAAGTCTGGTTTATAATTATTATTTTGAACTTGTTCACCTATTTTTTGATAAGCTTCTCTAAAAGACATTCCTTCAACAACTAAATTATTGATACTATCAACAGTAAATAAATATTGATATTTTTCATCATTTAAATCAATATCTTTTACAATAACTTGTTGGATAGAATAGTTGAAAACATCTAAAATATCTTTTACTTCTTCAAAAGCATTGATTATATTTTCTTTTAATAATTGAAAATCTCTATGATATCCAGAAGGTAAATTATTGGTTATTAATAACATTTCTGAATGTAAAGCTTGAATTTTATTGCATTTTCCTCTAATCAATTCAAATACATCAGGGTTTTTTTTGTGTGGCATAATGCTACTCCCTGTTGTTAATTCATCAGGAAATGAAATGAAATCAAAATTCTGACTCATGTACAAGCAAACATCCATTGAAAATCTTGCCATTGTATTGCATAAACTACCTAAGACGGATGCAATAGAACGTTCGCTTTTTCCCCTGCTTAATTGAGCAGCAACAACATTATATTTCAACGTAGCGAAATCGAGTTCTTTTGTTGTCAATTCTCTATCAATTGGGAAGGAGCTTCCATAACCAGCAGCAGAACCTAAGGGATTTTGGTCTACAATTTTTGAAACTGCGTTTAAAAGATAAACATCATCAATTAATAATTCTGCATAAGCTGAGAACCACAGACCAAAAGAAGATGGCATCGCAACTTGTAAGTGTGTGTAACCAGGTAGTAAACTATCTTTATGTGTTTCTGAAAGGTTTAATAATGTATCGAAAAGAACTTTAACTTTGGAGTTAATTAACTTCAAATTGTCTTTATAATACAATTGTAATGCCACTAAAACTTGGTCGTTTCTAGAACGAGCTGTATGTATTTTTTTGCCAACTTCACCTAATTTATTGGTTAATTCCCATTCAATTTTAGAGTGAACATCTTCAAAAGAATCTTCAATTGTAAATGTTCCATTTTCAATATCAGTAGCTAATTCGTTTAATCCTTTTTTTAAGTTTGTTAATTCATCATTAGAAATAATTCCGATAGATGCTAACATTATTGCATGAGCTAAAGAGGCTTTTACATCATATTTTGCAATGTGTAAATCAATCTCTCTATCATTACCTACAGTAAAATTTTCTATTTGTTTGTCTATTGAAAATCCTTTATCCCACAATTTCATAATACAATATTTAATAAATCAATATAAATTTTTATTCCTTCTTCTATTTCTGATACATAAATAAATTCATTCGCAGAATGAGATCGAGTGCTATCTCCTGGACCAAGTTTTAGAGATTGGCAACTTAAAACAGATTGATCAGATAAAGTTGGAGAACCATAGGTTTCTCTTCCTAATGAAATACCAGCTTTTACTAACTCATGATTACTCGAAATTGAAGAAGAGTTTAATCGTAAACTTCTAGGAGTAATTTTTGTACAAGGTGAGTTTTCTTCAAGTATTTCTGCAATTTCTTTATTTGAATATGCGTCATTTACACGAACATCTATCACCAAATTTACTTTTGCAGGAACTACATTGTGTTGTTTCCCGGCATTTATTTGAGTAACCGTCATTTTTACATCACCTAAAACATCAGAAGTTTTCTCAAATTTAAAATTTTTAAACCATTGCAATACGTCAATTGTGTTATAAATAGAATTATTTAAGTTTGGATGCGCAGCATGACTTGGCGTTCCTTCCACAATTGCATCAAAAACTACTAAACCTTTTTCCGCAATAGCTAAATTCATTAGTGTTGGTTCACCAACAATAGCAACATCAATATTCGGAATTATAGGTAACATACTATTTAATCCATTAGAGCCACTACTTTCTTCTTCTGCAGAAGCTACTAAAACCACATTATATTTTAGATTAGCTTTTTGATAAAAGTAAGTGAATGTAGCAATTAACGAAACCAAACAGCCTCCTGCATCATTACTTCCTAAGCCATATAATTTTCCATTTTTTTCAATGGCTTTAAAAGGATCGTTTGTGTAAGCGGAATTCGGTTTTACAGTATCATGATGAGAGTTTAATAATAATGTTGGTTTCCCTTCTTTAAAGTACTTATTTATTGCCCAAACATTATTATTTGTTCTTTTAAAGGGAATATTAAACTCCATAAACCAAGCTTCAATTAAAGATGCAGTTTGTTCTTCTTCGGATGAAAAAGATTGTGTTTCTATTAAACTTTTTAAAAGATCAATGGCTTTATTTGTAAGATTTTCAATTGTCATTTTATAAAGTTATAGTTGTAAAATTATCATTTTCTTTACTAAATATTGATGTGTTCCCTAAATAGATTTTAGATACCCCATTTTTTAAAGCATCGAAACAATTGTATAATTTTGGTAACATTCCATCTGCAATAATCCCATCTTTTAGTAAATTATTATACGAATCGAAGTTGAGATGTTTTATAACTGAATTTTCATCATTTATATCTTTTAAAACTCCATTTAATTCAAAACAATAATAGATTGATATTTCATATTTATCACTCATTCCAGATGCAATTTTATTGGCAATAGTATCAGCATTAGTATTTAATAATTGACCATTGCCATCATGAGTAATGGCACAAAAAATAGGCGTAAAATCAGATTTTATTAGTTTATCGATTGAATTACTTTCAATTTTTTTTACATCACCAACATAACCATAATTAATATCTTTTACGGGTCTAATATCAGATTGTATACTGTTAATATCTGCACCGGTTAAACCAATTGCATCTATACTTAAAGCTTGCAGTTTAGCTACTATGTTTTTATTGACTAAACCACCATAAACCATTGTGATTACTTCTAAAGTTTCGGCATCAGTAATACGTCTTCCATTAATCATTTTAGACTCAATTCCTAGTTTTGAAGCAACTTGTGTAGCTCTTTTACCTCCTCCATGAACTAAAATTTTCTTTCCTTTAAGATTAGAAAATAGTTTTAAAAAAGTAAGTAGTGAGTTGCTATCTTCAATAATATTACCTCCAATTTTTACAATTGATAATTTTTCTTTATCCATTTTCTAAGATCTTTTTTAAAACCAATTGTGCGGCATACGTTCTATTATTGGCTTGGTCTATTACTAACGAGTTATCAGAATCTAAAACAGCATCTTCCACTACAAGGTTTCTTCTTACGGGTAAACAGTGCATGAATTTTGCATTTCCAATTTTACCTTTTGTTATCATCCAATCTGTATCTTTTTTTAATACTTTTCCATAATCATTATATGCACTCCAGTTTTTTGCATAAATAAAATCAGCATTTTTAAAAGCTTCTTCTTGATTATGAAAAATAGGAGTGTCTTTTGTTATTTCTGGATTTAAATCATATCCTTCAGGATTTGCAATTACAAAATCTACATCCATTTTTTGCATTGCCTCTGCAAAACTATTTCCAACAGCATGGGGTAATGCTTTTATGTGCGGCGCCCAACTTAAAACTATTTTCGGTTTCTTTTTATTTGTGTTTTCAGAAATTGTAATGGCATCTGTTAAACCTTGCAATGGATGTTGAGTTGAACTTTCCATATTTATAATGGGAACTGAAGCATATTTTAGAAAAGAATTCAAAACATGTTCAGATTCGTCTTTTTCTTTATCAGAAAGAGTAGGAAAGGCCCTTACAGCAATTATATCGCAATATTGAGAAACTACGGCAGCAGCTTCTTTAATATGTTCGGCGGTAGCACCATTCATAATCGTTCCATCTCCAAATTCAATTCCCCAAGCATCTCCAGCAACATTCATTACAATTGGATTCATCCCTAGATTTAATGCAGCTTTTTGGGTACTAAGTCTAGTTCTTAAACTTGCATTAAAAAACAATAAACCAAGAGTTTTATTATTTCCTAATTTATTATTCAAAAAGGGGTTTTGTTTAATTTCTTTTGCTTCTTGAATCCAAGAATTTATTTCATCTATATCGTTTATAGAAGTAAAATTTTTTAAAGACATTTTCTAATAATTTAAATCATTCAAAGCACTATTTAATGCATTAAAAAATTGATTGATATGTTCTTTTTTTATAGTTAGGGGAGGTAATATTCTTAGTAAGTTTTGATTTTTCGCACTTCCTGTGAATATTTGATAATCATAAATTAATTTTTTTCTGAGTTCAGCAATAGGAAAATCAAACTCCAAGCCTAACATTAATCCCCTTCCTTTTATATTTTTAATTTGATGGACTTCATTCGCTTTGTCTATAAAATATTTAGAAATGTATTTTGCATTATCCATTAGAGAATCTTTTTCTAGAACATTTAGTACCGTTAAGCAAGCAATGGATGCTAAATGATTACCACCAAATGTTGTTCCTAATAATCCATAAGAAGCTTTAATATTTGGATGTATTAAAATACCACCAACAGGAAATCCATTTCCCATTCCTTTTGCGATAGAAATTATATCGGGAGTTATATTGTATTTCTGAAAAGCAAAGAAATCTCCAGTTCTACCAAAACCAGATTGAACTTCATCAGCAATAAAACAAGTGTTGTACTTTTTACAAAGTTCATCTATTCCCTCATAAAAATTAGAAGTACTTTCATCTAAACCACCAACGCCTTGTATACATTCTATAATAACCGCACAAACATCATTTTTTAATAATGCTTTTTCTAAATTAATCAAATCACCTAACTCTAAAATTTCAACTTCTTGTTGTGCATTTATAGGTGCTATAATTTTAGTATTGTCAGTTGCAGCAACGGCAGCAGAAGTTCTACCATGAAAGCTGTTTTTAAAGGCGATTACCTTCTTCTTCTTGTTGTGAAAAGAAGCTAATTTTAAAGCATTTTCATTAGCTTCAGCACCCGAATTACAGAGAAATAATTCATATTCTTGGCATTTAGATAATTGGGTTAATTTTTTTGCTAATTCGCTTTGAATGGGGTTTTGAATAGAATTGCTATAAAAACCAATTTTTGCAACTTGTTCAGAAATATTTTTAACATATTCCGGGTGTGAATGCCCAATTGAAATTACAGCGTGTCCTCCATACAAATCAAGATACTCTTTTCCTTTATCATCATAAATAAATATATCTTTTGCTTTTACGGGAGCTACATCAAATAAAGGATAAACATTAAATAAACTCATATTTGCTCGTCTTTAATTGTATTAATTTTATTAAAAGAAGCCACCATTCCTTGAATTAAAGAAGAGCTTAAGCCTTTATGTTCCATTTCGTTAAGACCTTCAATAGTGCATCCTTTAGGCGTGGTAACTCTATCAATTTCTTCTTCAGGATGATTTCTATTCTGAATTAAAAGATTTGCAGCACCTTCACTCGTATACATTGCTAATTCTTGCGCTTCTTTAGCGTCAAAACCTAATTGAATTGCAGCTTGAGTGCTTGCTCTAATTAGTCGCATCCAAAATGCGATTCCACTTGCACAAACCACTGTTGCAGCTTGCATTTGATTTTCAGGAATACTTATTGAATGTCCTAATCTATTAAAAATTGCTTCTGCTATTTTTATTCTTTTTTCACCTTGTTTGTTGCTACATAAGCAGGTCATAGATTTACCAACGGCAATGGCGGTATTAGGCATTGCTCTAATTATAAATTGATTTTCTCCTAAAATATTTTCAATTTTTGAAATCGAAAATCCAGTTATAGTAGATATAATTACATGTTTTTCATTAAGCTTTGGCTTTATTTCTTGTAAGATATTTTCGAAGTGAGCCGGTTGTACTGCGAAAATTAATATATCTGAATTTATAACAGCTTCCATATTGTTTTTTGTTAAAACAACATTTTTATAGTCTTTAAAATCAGAAATACCTTCCAGATTTCTTTTAGTTAAATACAAAGAGGTAATAGCATTATTTGTAATTAAACCTTTTGCTATAGATTTTCCTAAATTTCCTGTTCCTATTATTGCAATTTTCATCTTAAAAATATGTTCCTTTTAAATTTAAACCTTCAGTTTCATTAAAACCTAACATTAAGTTCATGTTATGAACAGCTTGACCTGAAGCCCCTTTTATTAAGTTATCTATTGTACTTGTAATAAGTAATTTATTATTGTGTTTTAATAAATGAATTAAACATTTATTTGTGTTTACTACTTGTTTTAAATGAATGGGGTCTTCAGAAATAAAAGTAAAAGCAGCATCTTTATAAATATCTTTATAAAGTTCTTTAGCTTCTTCAATTTTTCCATCAAATTTTGTGTAGGTGGTCGCAAAGATTCCTCTCGAGAAATTTCCTCTATTTGGGATGAAATTTATTTCAGAATTAAAATTAGACTGTAATTGATTTACTGTTTGATTAATTTCACCTAAATGTTGATGTGTAAAAGATTTATAGTGAGAAAAATTATTGTCTCTCCAAGTAAAATGAGTTGTTTTAGAGAGCGATGTACCAGCACCAGTTGCTCCTGTTACAGCATTTACATGTAGATCTTCTTTTAGTAAATTATTGGTTGCTAAAGGAAGAATTCCTAACTGAATTGCCGTTGCAAAACAACCTGGATTTGCGATATAACCTGCTTTTTTGATAGTTTTACTTTGTAATTCAGGTAAGCCATAAACAAATTCTTTATTCTCGAAATTTTTATCATCAATTAGTCTAAAATCATTACTTAAATCGATAATTTTAGTTGAGTCTGAAAATTTGTTCTGTTCTAAAAATGACTTAGAATTTCCATGACCTAAACACAAAAACAAAACATCAACATTATAATTTATATTTTGAGTAAACTCAATATCAGTTACACCTATTAAATCTTGATGTATTTTATCAATTTTATTGCCAGCATTAGAGGTGCTATAAATAAAATTAATATTCGCCTTTTTATGATTTAACAAAATCCTTATTAATTCACCTGCAGTATATCCTGCTCCACCAACTATTCCTATTTCTACCATTATTATTTATTTACTTGTTGATAGATTTTATTTTGATTCCCTAAGATTTTAATAAAACCTTTTGCATCCTCAGCTGTCCAAGCTTTATTTTCTTCTCCATATGTACTAAAAGCACTTGACATTAAATCGTGTTTGGAAACTATACCATCCAAAGAAAAGTGATATGGTTTTAAAGTTAAGGTTACATCACCAGAAACCATTTTTTGAGAATTTTGTAAAAAAGCTTCAATATCTCTCATTACAGGGTCTAAATACTGCCCTTCATGTAAATGCATTCCATAAAAGCTAGACAAGTGTTCTTTATGTTGCAATTGCCACTTTGTTAAAGTGTGTTTTTCTAATAAGTGATGTGCCTTTACTGTAATTAAGGCAGCCGCAGCCTCAAAACCAACTCTTCCTTTTGTTCCTAAAATAGTATCACCAACATGAATATCTCTTCCAATTGCAAATTTGGAAGCAATTTTATTTAGTTTTTCAATATTAATTTCAGGCTTATTTTTTTGTTTATCTAGGGCAATAAATTCACCTTTCTCAAAAGTTAATGTAACTTTTTGTTCGATTTCTTTTTGTAATTGCGAAGGGTAAGCTGCATTAGGCAGAGGTTTATCCGATTCTAAAGTTTCTACACCACCTACGCTTGTTCCCCAAAGACCTTTATTTACAGAATATTTTGATTTTTCCCAAGCCATATCAATTCCTTCAGATTTTAGATAATCAATTTCTTCTTGTCTTGTTAATTTCTGATCTCTAATTGGAGTTATGATTTTAATGTTTGGAGCTAGAGTTTGAAATATCATATCAAACCTTACCTGATCGTTCCCAGCACCTGTACTACCATGTGCAATAAATTCAGCATTGATACTTTTGGCATATTCTATAATTTCTATTGCTTGAATAATTCTTTCAGCGCTAACAGATAAAGGGTAAGTTGCATTTTTTAAGATATTTCCAAATATTAAATATTTAACTACTTTGTTGTAGAAAGTAGTTACTGCATCAATATTCTTATAGGTTGTAACTCCCATTTTATAGGCATTACTTTCAATATTCTTAATTTCTTCTTTTGAAAAACCGCCTGTATTTACGCTTACGGCGTGTACCTCAAATTCTTTAGATAAACTAACAGCACAATAAGATGTGTCTAAACCACCACTGTAAGCAATCACTAATTTTTTTTCTTTATTGTTTGACATTTTTATTTTTTTTTAGAAACTTTTGTTTCAATTTTTTAAATCTACTTTCTTTAACCTCCTTAGGTTCTTCCTTATTCTCTTTTTTAGGATCATACAACATTCCCGTACACAAACACATTTTTTGTTCTGTTCTTGTTAAAACATCAAAATTCTTACAAGTTTGACAGCCATTCCAAAAACTTTTATCATCGGTTAACTCTGAAAATGTTACTGGTTTATAACCTAAATCACTATTCAGTTTCATTACGGCTAAACCTGTTGTTATGCTAAAAACTTTTGCATTAGGATATTTAGTTCTAGAATGTTTAAAAATTACTTTTTTGATTTTTTTGGCTAGTCCTAGGTTTCTAAAGTCAGGGTGTACTATTAATCCTGAATTAGCTACGAATTTTCCATGTCCCCATTGTTCAATGTAACAGAAACCGGCAAAATTCTCATTATCCAAAGCAATAACAGCATTGCCATTTTTCATTTTAGTAGCTACATAATCCGGTTTTCTTTTTGCAATTCCAGTTCCTCGTACCTGAGCTGCATCTTCAATGGTTTTACAGATAATATCTGCGTAGACGATATGTGATTTATTTGCAATTACAATTTCCATTGCATTGTGTTTTATTTGATATAATAAGTTGTTTAATTTTTGATTGAAGAATTGGACACACCTGAATTCCATAATAGTTAATTACCCCAAAGGGCGACGTGAGAAGTAGCGCGGAAAAATTGTGTTTTTTAATAAAGTACTATAGAAAAGGTTCACTGTAAATAAAATATAAAATTAACTACTATTATTTTTTGATATGTTGCTAAAAATAGAGCTTAGCGACGTAATTTGCGCAAGCGCAGACTGGGTATTTTTGTAGTTGGTATTTTATTTTTTAAGATTATCATTGATGTAAAAGTATATATTTTTTACAGAGTGCAATGAAAATATATTGGTTTTTTTAAATTTTTATGAAATTGATTTAAAATTGATTTTTGAAATATGCATATCACAATTAAATTAGTAAAAATTGATATATCTATAATTTATAAATATATCTTATCTCTTTAAAAACACAGTTAAATCTTTAATCAGATATAAAAAACACAGTTCATCTTTAAAAAAATACAGTTCGGTATGCTTTAGTTTTTCAAACTTTTGTTGTGTTGCATATTTGCATCATAAATAATTATTAAAATATACAAAATGAAATTCTTAATAACATTAGTAATATCAACAGTCTTATTAGTATCAACAGAAATGATTGCTCAAAACAGAACAATAACAGCAACAGTTATAAATATATCTTCAAATGATGGTAAAGTAGGATTTGCCTTGTACAATAAAGCAACATTTATGCAAACCCCAATACAAGGCAAAGATGTTGAAATTATAAACGGTAAAAGTGTTGTAATTTTTAAAAATGTAGTTCCAGGTGAATATGCGGTGGTATGCTATCATGATAAAAATAATAATGGTAAAATGGATTTTTCACCACAGCGAATGCCATTAGAGGCCTATGGATCATCTAATAACCATATGGCATTTGCACCTCCAACTTTTGAGAACGCTAAGTTTGTAGTTTCTGATAAAGATGTATATTTAGATATCAAATTCTAATAAACAAAACTATATTTTTAATAACAAAGGTTATGATTGATCAAAATAAAAATAAAGAAGTTCGTACAATGATAAATGTTAGAGAATCTGCTATATTGTGCTTAAAGCTTACTTTAATTTTTGGCTTATTTTTTGCTTTGATGTTTAGTCAATTTACATTGGAAGGAGTTATTTGGTCTTTTGTTATTTCTGGAATGTATTCTTTTGGTATTGGATTTGGTAATGGATATATAAATAATTACCTATCTAAAAAGTGGGATTGGATAACGCAAACCAATCAACGTGTTTATGCAGGGGTAATAGCTACGGTTTTGTATACTGTGCCCGTAGTTTTAATAATTGATTATGTTGTTTTTATCGTAATTAATAATAATGATTTTGAAAACTTTTTCACAGGAAACTTTTTTTGGATTCATCTATTTTATATTATTCTTTCTTTAGGAGTTTCTACTTTTTTTCATGCTAGGGGCTTTATGAAAAACTGGAAAGCTGCAATGAATCAAGAATCAACGAAACAGCAGATTGTAGCTAAAACAGAAACTGCTAAGTTTGAATCTTTAAAAAACCAATTAGATCCACATTTTTTATTTAATAGTTTAAATGTACTAACCAGTTTAATAGGAGAAAACCCAAATCAGGCAGAAAGGTTTACCACAAAGCTGTCTAAAGTTTATCGATATGTTTTAGAGCAAAGAAATAAAGATTTAGTGCCTATTTCAGAAGAATTAAGATTTGCAAAAACGTATATGCAATTGTTAGCGATGCGTTTTGAAGATGCTATAGAGTTCAATATTCCAGAAGAGGTTACTGATAATGAATTAAAAATAGTTCCACTTTCTTTACAATTATTATTAGAAAATGCTGTAAAACACAATGTAGTTTCTTCTTCTAAACCGTTAGTTATTTCAATTTATGAAGAAAATCATCATTTAATTATTAAAAATAATATAAACCCTAAAGAGGCAGTAGGTAAAAGTACCAAAGTTGGTTTACAAAATATTGCTGATAGGTATGGACTTTTAACGGATAAAGCTGTTAAAATTGAAAAAAATAAAACAAATTTTGAGGTGAGTTTGCCTCTCTTATATAAAATGAAAAATATTATGTATTCAGAAGATTTAGAAAATAGTAAATATGTTAAAGCAATAGAAAGAGTTGAGAAGTTAAAAGAATTTTATCAAAATTTAGTCTCCTTCTGTTTGGTAATTCCATTTTTAATTTTTATCAATTTGAAATTTTCACCAGGTTTTCATTGGTTTTGGTTTCCAATTTTTGGATGGGGAATTGGTTTAGTGTTTCACTTTTTAGAAGTAAATAACTACAATATATTTTTAGGGAAAAACTGGGAAGATAGAAAGATACAAGAATTGATGGATAAAGAAAATTAAGAAAAATGACAAGAAATAAACAACAATTCACAAAAGAACAGCAATATATTCATGCTCGTAAAAAAGTTGAAAAAATAGGGAAATTTTACAAGCATTTAATAGTTTATGTTATAGTAAATACCTTTTTGAGTGCGGTTTTTATTGTTGGAGATATCAATGATGGAGATACTTTTAATCAAGCTTTTTTTAACTTAAATAATTATAAAATTTGGTTTTTTTGGGGAATAGGAATTGTTTTTCAAGGATTAAATACTTTTGGCCTGAATCTAGTTTTTAGCAAAGGTTGGCAAGATAGAAAAGTAAGAGAATTTATGAATGATAAGTAAGAGACTAATGAAATCAACTCAAATAAAACAGCGCTTAAATTTAATAATAGAAAAGGATATCAAAAATATAAAAGGATTTTACACACATTTTTTTGCATCATTTTTAATTTTACCTTTTTTAGTTTTTATTAATTTAAAGACAGTTCCTCAATTTCAATGGTTTTGGTATGCAATTATTGCTTGGTGCATTGGTCTTTTTATTCATTGGATAAATGTATTTATCATTTCAAAAATGGGATTTAAAGAAACCTGGAGAGAAAATAAAATTAAAGAGATTATTAATACTGAAAATAGCTCAGAATTTGAAGAAGATTATGATTACATTCAAGAAAAATATTACTTAAAAGCAAAAAAACAGACAAAACAAATTAAAGGTTTTTATATGCATTTACTTGTTTCGGTTATTTCTTTTTTAATAATTTTATTTGTAAACCTCAAATTAGTTCCAAATTTTTATTTCTTTTGGTTTGTTTTAATAGGAATGTTAATTGCACTATTTTTTAATTGGTTGGGTGTATTTGGTTTTGAATTATTAGGTCTAGGAAAACAATGGGAAGAAAGAAAAACAGTTGAATTATTAAAAAAATACCAATAAAATGAGACAAGATTTTAGGCAAGAACAAAATTATATTAAAGCAAAAAAAAGAGTAAAAGAAATAAAAGGTTTTTACATACATTTAAGCACTTATGTAATTATTAATATATTTATAAGTGGAGTAATTATTTATGGATTACTATCTAGCGGAGATTCATTAAACGAAACCATTACTAATTTTGGGGTATATTCTACTTGGATTTTTTGGGGAATAGGAATATTTTTTCACTGGTTAGGAGTTTTTGGATTTAAATCTTTGGGTTTCGGAAAAGACTGGGAAGAAAGAAAGATCAAAGAATTTATGGATAAAGAAGAAAAACATTTTAAAAGATAATTTTAGTATGAGTGCTATCAATCAAGATAAACTAGTTATTATAAAAAATAGAATTCAAGAAATTAAAAAGTTTTACAAACATTTAGTTTTTTATGTTTTTGTAAATCTAGTTGTTACTTTTTTAGGTTCAATAACCTTTAAAGTTTTTGGTGATTTTATAATCAGTAATCAATATAATGAAAACGGATTTGAGCATTATCCTCTTTGGTTGGTTTGGGGAATTATTCTAGGATTACATGCTTTAAAGGTTTTTGTTTTTCCTGATATTTTTGGTAATAATTGGAAAGAGAAAAAGATTAAAGAATACATGAATTATTAATTTTAAAGAATCATAACATCTAAACTTTGCCTTAAAATAAAAGTAAAAATGCCAATTAATAATATAAATAGTTTAAAATAGAATGAACGTATTAATCATAGAAGATGAAAAGCCGGCCGCAAGAAGATTACACAGAATGTTGGCAAAATTAAATATTGATGTGCAACAAATGCTTCATTCTGTTGAAGAGTCTTTAAATTGGTTGCAAAACAACAAACATCCTGATTTAATTTTTTTAGATATTCAGTTGTCTGACGGATTATCATTTGAAATATTTGAAGAAATTGAAGTAAAATCTGCTATTATTTTTACAACCGCTTATGATGAATACGCCTTAAAAGCATTCAAATTAAATTCAATTGATTATTTATTAAAACCAATAGATGATGATGAGTTAGAAGAGGCAGTAAAACAATTTAAAAAACAACATCCAAAACAAACAGAAGTTCAGGTTAACCTTGACGATATTCGTAAATTATTAGTAAACCCTGTAGATAGAAAATTTAAAAGGCGATTGTCAATAAAAGTTGGTCAGCATATAAAAATCATTCATATAGATCAAATTGAGTGTTTTTATAGCGAGAATAAATCTACATACATTCACACAAAAGAAAACAGAAACCATTTATTAGACAATTCTTTAGAAAACTGGCAAGAACAATTAGATCCGGAACATTTTTTTAGAGTAAATAGAACTTTTATCGTTCATATTAATGCAATAAAAGATATTGTAGCCTATTCAAATTCTCGTTTAAAATTAATATTACATTCATACAATGAAACCGAAATTATTGTAAGTAGAGAACGTGTAAAAGATTTTAAAAATTGGATTGATTAATGTGGTAAGTTATTACAATAACTAAAGCTCAATTCATATAAACAAAACTAAATTACTTTTTAAATTTTGATATAAATAGGAGGCAATAATAGTTTGAAAGACTTTTTTAGCAATAAAATATTGTCAATAACAAATACGATAAATAATTTCCTAACAATCAAACTTTGATTATTTTTATCAAAATTTAAGAATATGAGTCAACATGACGAATTCTTCGAGTACATTAACTCAGGATATACAACCAAAGGAGATTTTATTAATCTAGGAGCGGCAATGTTAGGTGAAGAAACCATCACAAATGCTTTTGTAAAAGTTCCTTTAAAAACTTTAAATAGACATGGTTTAATTGCTGGAGCAACAGGAACAGGTAAAACTAAAACACTACAAGTTTTAGCAGAAAATTTATCGGATAAAGGTATTCCTGTTTTATTAATGGATATCAAAGGAGATTTATCTGGTTTGGCAGAAGCAAGTTCTGGTCATGCAAAAATTGATGAACGTCATCAAAAAATTGGGTTTCCTTTTGAAGCGAAAAAATTTCCAATTGAAGTTTTAACAATCTCAGAACAGGACGGAACACGTTTACGTGCAACAATCTCAGAATTTGGACCAGTTTTGTTATCAAGAATTTTAGATTTAACAGAAACACAAAGTGGAATTGTAGCCATCATTTTTAAATATTGCGATGACAACAAGCTACCATTATTAGATATTAAAGACTTTAAAAAAGTATTGCAATTTGTAACCAATGAAGGTAAAGAGGAAATTCAAGCAGAATATGGGCGAATTTCAACTTCTTCTACAGGAGCTATTTTGCGAAAAATTATTGAAATAGAACAACAAGGAGGAGATTTGTTTTTTGGAGAAAAATCTTTTGATGTAGAAGATTTAACAAGAGTTAATGAAGATGGACAAGGGCTTATTTCAGTTTTAAGATTAACGGATATTCAAGATAAACCAAAGTTGTTTTCAACATTTATGTTGCAATTATTAGCAGAGGTTTACGAAACTTTTCCAGAACAAGGAGATCCTGGTAGACCAGAATTAATTATTTTTATTGACGAAGCACATTTGGTTTTTGAAGAAGCCTCAAAAGCTTTATTAAATCAATTAGAGAGCATTGTAAAACTAATTCGTTCTAAAGGAATTGGTTTGTATTTTGTAACTCAAAACCCAAAAGATGTACCAGAAGATATTTTAGCACAATTGGGTTTAAAAGTACAACATGCTTTAAGAGCATTTACGGCTAAAGACAGAAAAGCAATTAAATTGGCGGCCGAAAATTATCCCGATTCTGAATACTATGATACTAAAGAAGTTTTAACACAATTAGGAATTGGAGAGGCATTCGTATCTGTTTTAAATGAAAAAGGAATTCCAACACCTTTGGCAAGAACAATGTTGCGTGCGCCAATGAGCAGAATGGGTGTGCTAACAGACAAAGAGTTAAAAAGTGTAATTAATAATTCTCGCTTATTTTATAAATACAACGAAAATTTAGATAGAGAAAGTGCTTACGAATTGTTAAATCGGAAAATTAATAACATAAATATAGCCGAAGAAAAAGCCATAAAAGATGCTGAGAATCAAAAAGAAAATGAACGTTTAGCTAAGGAAAAAGCCAAAGAAGCAAGATCACAATCAAGAGGATCAACCAGAAGAAGAAGCACAGCACAAGATCCTTTAGTAAAAGTTTTAACAAGTGCCACATTTATTAGAGCCGTTTTTGGCATATTAAAAAAAGTAATCAAATAACAAAATCAAAAAACAAACGTTTTATAGTTTATAAAATCAACCAAAATGATAAAAAAAAGTTTTCTTCCATTAATTATAGTATCTCTATTAGTAATAAGTTGCAGTAATAATGACAAGTTTGTAATTGCAAAAGGCAAAGTAGGTTTAGTAACAACAAAAACTACGGTAAAAGAGTTAAATAAAATTTTTGAGAACGATTCTATTGTAGAGAATTTAAGCGAAGGCGCTTTAGGAGATAATTATTTTCAAGATGATGATGAATTTTTAGTTTTTGAAAAAGGAGGGAAGCACTTACTAACTATCGTTCCAAAAGAGCAATTAGATTCTACTTCCACCATAAAAAGTATCGAAATTCACGATGAGCGTTTTCAAACTAAAGAAGGTATCAACATAACATCTAATTTTTCAGAAATTAATGCTTCAAATCTTTTAAGACCAGAATCTACACTAAAATCTGTTACTTTATTCGTGGACGAATTAAATGCTACAATAGCCATAGATAAAGAGGAGTTGGGCTTGAGAGATTTTAGCACTCAAAAAGTATCGTTAGAACAAATTCCAGATTTAGCGAAAATGAAATCTTTTGTAGTTTGGTTTTATTAGGGCATATTTTATAACTTTTTAAGTAAAGTTATAAAACCGCGCTTTTCATTATATCTTTTTATCGTGCCTCAAAAAAGGATGCCATTTCAATCACTTATGCAAAATGCAACCCATTATGAATAAAAAATACATCATTCAAAAATCACCTTTTATAGTACCAACTCAAGATGGTAAATTAATAGAAGAACATTTTGGTAATGCCACAAATAGAGATTCAAATGTAAGTATTGCACATATGGTTGCTCCTTCAAAATGGAAAGAACCGTTTCAAACGCCTAAATTTGATGAATATACTTATATCATAAAAGGTAAAAAGCAGTTTATAATCGAAGATGAGGTAATTGTTTTAGAGGCAGGACAATCTATCAAAATAGAAAAAAATACTAGAGTGCAATATTCTAATCCTTTTGAGGAGGAATGTGAATATTTAGCAATTTGTTTACCTGCTTTTTCTATCGATTTGGTAAATAGAGAAGCGTTGTAAAAACCCTAAAACTTCATCCCAACTTTAAAGTTTAAAACTCTACCAGTCATAAAATTAGGAATTCCAAACTGTGTTTTAGAATACACATCTCTAACCCAAGTATTGGTAATTGCATTCTGAATATCAAACATATTAAACAATTCTAAACCAGCAGTTAATTCTTTAAAGTTAGATAACCAGCCAGAACTAAATTGTTTATTTGCGTCGGCAAAAACATAAGAAACACCCAAATCTGCACGCCTATAATCACGCAAACGTGACTGAAAATTATAAGGATCTGAGTAAACAGGAGCGCCGCCAGGAACTCCAGAATTATATACTAAATTTAAATATGCTTTTAAATCTGGTAAGTTTGGCACATAATCCTGAAATAAAATTCCAAACTTTATACGTTGATCTGAAGGTCTTGCAATGTAACCTTTATTGTCTATATTTTCTTCAGTTTTTAAATATCCAAAACTCACCCAACTTTCACTTCCAGGAACAAATTCTCCATTCAAACGCATATCTAATCCATAAGAATAAGCTTCTGTAACATTATCTGCTCTATAACGAATTCTAACGTTATCAATAGTGTAAGAATTTACATCTGATAAATCTTTGTAATATACTTCTGTGGTTAATTTAAAAGGCCTTTCCCACATTGTAAAACTGTAATCCATTCCAGATACAAAATGAATCGATTTTTGTGCTTTCACATTTACATTTAAATCTCCATTAAAATCTCTTAACTCTCTGTAAGAAGGAGGTTGTGCATACAAACCCCCAGAAAATCGAAATAACATGTCTTTTTCCCAATCTGGTTTGATTGCAAATTGCGCTCTTGGACTTATAATTATTTGATTATTAGAATCAACTCCATTTCCTGAAACTGACCAATTTTGTGCTCTTATTCCCACATTATAAAACACCTCATGTTCATTCCAAAAAGAACGTTTATTATATTGTATAAATCCAGAAATTCTATTAATATCTACGTTATTGTCTTTTCTAATATTTTGAAATGGCACAATTTCGCCTTCAAAAGGTTCATAAGGTTGATTATTACTATTGTGAAAAGGCGGTCTAACTGAAAAACCTAAAGAATCAATTACTTCCCATTCTCTAATTCTATCTTTTATATTTTCTTTTTGATATTTAACACCAAAATTCCATTGTGATTTTTCTTTTTTGATAGTCCCTCTTACTTGTATGTTTGTAATTAAGGCATCTAAATCATTTCTAGCATGGTTAAGTTGAGACCCAATTCCTTGAGAAAACTCAACTTCTCCAAAGTTTTCTGAGCCTATATTTGCATCAACCTCGCCCAAATTGTATTGCGCTGCAATATCAAAATGTTCTTCTTCTTGCGTATTGTATCTAGATGCTGTTGTTGTAATCGTAAAATCTTTATTTATTTTGTAATCAGCAGATAAAGCTCCAAATAAAGTTAAATAAGTGTTGGTTTCTTGTCCTGAATAGAAAACAATTAATTCTATAGGGTTTATTACTGTACCAAAGCGAGTTCTTCTAGATATAGGTTTGTAATTATAGTTGTTTAAAGAAAAATTACCTAAAAAGTTGATTTGAAATTGCTCTGAAAAATCGTATGATAAATATGTTTGTACATCTGTAAAACGAGGTCTAAAATTAGTCTCAATTTGTTTACTATTCACAAATAAGCTGTTGTCTCTATACCTGACGCCTGTTATTGTACTTAACTTTTTATCTAAAAATTGTCCTTCAAAAGTTACGCTTGCTCCTAATAAGCTCGCATCTACTGTAGTTCCAGTTTCAGTTGGTTTTCTATAAGTGATGTCTAAAACAGATGATAATTTATCTCCATATTTAGCTTGAAAACCACCTGCAGAAAAATCGATATTTTGAACCATATTTGTGTTTATAAAACTTAAACCTTCCTGTTGTCCAGATCTTACCAAAAAAGGTCTATATACTTCAATGCCATTTACATACACTAAGTTTTCATCAAAATTACCACCTCTCACATTATATTGTGTACTTAACTCATTGTTGTTATTTACACCAGGCATCGTCATTAAAGTGTTTTCAATTCCTGCATTCGGACCAATTAAATTCTTAACAGTTTTTATATCTATATTTTGAATTCCGGCAGCAGCATCTCTTTGGTCTATGACCACTATTTCGTCCAACTTTTCTGTTTTTAATATTAAAGTAGGAGAAAAACGAATTACAGTTCTGCTTTTTGCAGTAATTTTTTTTGTGAATTGTCTATAAGATACATGACTAAAAATAATGGTTATTTCTTCATCTAAAGGTATTCTTATTTTGTAATTTCCATTTTCATCAGTAACTGTTCCTGTATCTCCATATTTTACGGATACTTTGTCAATAACATTTTTCTGACTATTTTTTACAGTACCTCTTAAAATAGTGGTTTTTTGAGCTATTAATAGACAAGGCATCAACAATAAAAATAAGAATATTTTTTTCACAAAAATTAGTTTAGTATTTCTTAAAGAACGTTGCAGAAAGCTCATTCGTATTTCCAACATTATCTAAAAGTACAAGTTTAAAGATATGTTTGTTACCAACCAATTTTTTATCACTAAAATTATAGGTTAAAATTCCCTTTTTATGATTGTATTGCATTAAAATCCACTCTCCATCAATAGTAGCTCTCCAACTTTTTATTCCTGAACCAACATCGCTAATTCTAACTTTTAAAGTCTTTGAGTTTTGAATAGATTGATTACTTTTGAAATATAATAAAATAGCTTTAGGTTTTTGATTGTCAGACTTTAAAGTGTATTTACCTAAAGTTTTTGTAGTTGTGTAAAAGGTGCTGTCTTTTTTTCGGGTATAATAATACCTTGGATATTTTGGGTACTCCAAATTGGCTATATAAAGTTTTTGTTTTTCTTCTTCAGTATATTCTGAAACATTAAAAGTTAAAGTAAAATTTTTATCTAATGGAATTGTTGGCTTGTGTATTTCAGCAATATTATTATCAACATTAAAATCGAGGTATAAATCTTTATAAAATGTTTTTTTAGGAAAAGCTATTGTAACTCCATCTTTTGTGAATTTATTGAATTTTTTTGCATTAATTTTATAAGCAGTTGTATCTTTTTGAGACGTAAAAATCACATTACTGGATTTACCTGAAATAGGAATTTTAATTGTGCTTGAATTACCTTCAAAATCTTTTGCAATAATTTTAACTGTATAATTCATCCCTTCTTGGATGTTTATTTTACCGTTATTCACCAGTTTTTCATAGGTAGAAAGTTTGTTTTCTGTTTCTTTATATGTCTTCTGATAACGTTTCTTATATTTTTTATAATGTTCATAATCAATATGTAAATTTAAAAATTTACTTTCTGCAAAAGAAAAAGTCTCTACATCATGATAATAAAAGCGTTTTCCGTTTAAAGTCATTTCAAGACTAAAAATTCCGTTTTTATTAGGCACTCCATTAAATCTATCAAATACGTTTACTCCAAAACCTATAGTACCACTGGCCAAAATTCGATCTGCATTATATTTTCCATTTCCTAAATCTTTAAGAGGGATTTGGAAACTCTTTTTTTGTTGATTAATTCTGGCGTCTGCACTCAAAGCGTATACTTTTAAAGATTGAATTGTTGGCATTCTTGTATCTTTTACTTCAATCCCAAATAATAATGGATTTATAACATTTTCTGTTTTTGTATTCCTGATTTCAAAATGTAAATGTGGGCCACCAGAACCCCCTGTATTTCCTGAAAATGCAATAATTTCACCTTTTTTTACAGGGAATTTATCCTCTTTGAAAAATAAATTTCCTGTTTGATAATTTTCTTTTTTGTATTGAATACCTCTAACGTATTCTTCAATTTCATCATTAAATTTACTTAAGTGTCCGTAAACAGATGTAAAACCGTTAGGATGTGTTATATAGATTGCTTTTCCATAACCATATTGTTGAACTTTTATTCTTGAAACATAACCATCTGCAACAGCAAAAACATTTAAACCTTCTTTACCTTGAGTTTTAATATCTATACCAGCATGAAAATGATTGCTTCGTAATTCACCAAAAGATCCAGATAAAAAAATAGGAATATCTAAAGGATTTCTAAAATAATTTTTAGGGTATTTTTCTTGAGAGAAACTTAAAAAGGTGAATAATAAAAATAGAGGTATTATTAGATTTTTCAATGTACAGCGATTTTAATGTAAAAATAGTAAAAATCATTGTTTTATTAATTTATTTACTTTCAGTACATTAGTAAAAAAGCACTAAAATGTTGTAAAGTTTAAAACAGAATGTTAACTTTGTACATATAGTTTATTCTAAAATGTTATATGAGTAATACATTAGAAGCGATTCATTTATTAGAAAAAACATTGCAAAGCTTACTTTCTAATTATGAGTTTTTAAAACACGAAAATGAAATATTGCTTCAGAAAAACACAGATTTACATCATCAACTATTAGAAACAAAGCAAAGCTTACAAAATCAAAAAAAAGAATTTGAATTGTTAAAAGTTGCTAAAACTATTGAAGGCAGTAGTTCAAATACAAAAAATACAAAACTGAAAATAAATTCTTTGATAAGAGAAATTGATAAATGTATTGTTCAGTTACAACAATAAAGTTCTTTAAATTGTGAATCAAAAACTAAAGATTAATGTAATAATTGCAGGTAGAACATATCCTTTAAGTATCAATAATACAAAGGAAGAGGAGGGTATGAGAAAAGCGGCTAATGCAATAAATAGATTAATTTCTAAGTTTGAGCAAAATTATGCAGTAAGCGATAAACAAGATGTTTTAGCAATGGCTGCATTACAATTTGCGGCAAAACTAGAAATATTATCTTTAGATAAAACAGACAATAAAAAAGAAGAAATACAAAAACTAAAAGAGCTCACAAATTTAGTTAACGCTCAATTAGAATAAGTTCATTAAAATACATTAACAACACACTGCCTACGTTAGTAATTGTTTATTAAACTCAACACTATTCTATTATGAAGGATGAGTCTTAACTTCTAAAGCATGCTGATTATATTAATTTATTATCAGATCCTTGAACAGTTAGTTAGTCCTATAAATGTCATTTTGGAGTTTAAAAACCGAATCTATCGTAGGCTTTTTTTATATATAGACCTAAATTATGAATGAAATTTTACTACCCGTTATTGTGGGAGTTTTAGCTGGGATTGCAATAGGATTTGCAATCTTTAAGATGATGGAAAAATCAAAAGGAGTAAAATACCTTGATGAAACCAAGAAAGAAGCGGCAACAATTTTAAAATCTGCTAAAATAGATGCAGATTCCGTAAAAAAGGATAAAATTTTACAAGCAAAAGAAAAGTTTATTGAGCTTAAATCAGAACATGAAAAAGTAATATTATCTCGAGAAAAGAAAATTTCTGATGTTGAAAAAAGAATTAGAGATAGAGAATCTAAGGTAGCTTCTGAAGTTGATAAAAACAAGCGTTTAAATAAATCAATAGAACAAAAAGTAAAAGATTACGATTTTAAATTAGATTTTTTAGAGAAAAAAGAGAGTGATTTAGAAAAGATGCACAAACGTCATGTAGATATGTTAGAGCAAATTTCTGGCTTGTCTGCTGAAGAAGCAAAGAAAGAATTGATTACTTCTTTAAAAGATGAGGCAAAGACAGAGGCAATGGCTTTTGTTCAGACTTCTATTGAAGAGGCAAAATTAACTGCAGAACAGGAAGCTAGAAAAGTTGTTTTAGGAACGATACAAAGAGTTGGAGTAGAGCAGGCTGTTGAAAATTGTGTATCTGTTTTTAATTTAGAATCTGATGATGTAAAAGGTCGAATTATTGGTAGAGAAGGACGTAATATTAGAGCCTTAGAATCTGCTACAGGTGTAGAAATTATTGTTGATGACACTCCTGAAGCAATTATTTTATCTTGTTTTGATCCTGTTCGTAGAGAAATAGCACGTTTATCGATGCACAAATTAGTTACTGATGGTAGAATACATCCAGCCAGAATTGAGGAGGTTGTAAAGAAAACAGAAAAACAAATTAATCAAGAAATTATTGAGGTTGGTAAAAGAACTGTTATTGATTTGGGAATTCATGGTTTACATCCTGAACTAATTAAAGCAGTAGGACGAATGAAATATCGTTCCTCTTACGGTCAAAATCTTTTACAACATTCTCGCGAAGTTTCTAATCTTTGTGGTATTATGGCTGCTGAAATGGGTCTTAACGCTAAATTGGCGAAAAGAGCGGGATTACTGCACGACATAGGTAAGGTTCCAGATGCAGAAAGTGAATTACCTCATGCTTTATTAGGAATGCAATGGGCTGAAAAATTTGGCGAAAAAGGCGAAGTTTGTAATGCTATTGGAGCTCACCATGATGAAATTGAAATGAAGAGTTTATTATCTCCAATTGTACAGGTTTGTGATGCTATTTCTGGTGCAAGACCTGGAGCGAGGCGTCAAGTTTTAGATTCATATATTCAACGTTTAAAAGATTTAGAATCAATAGCTTTTGGGTTTTCTGGGGTGCAAAAAGCTTATGCTATTCAGGCAGGACGTGAGTTAAGGGTTATGGTAGAAAGTACTAAAGTTAACGACGCTAAAGCTTCTGAATTATCATTCAATATTTCTCAGAAAATACAAAATGATATGACGTATCCAGGACAAGTGAAAGTAACTGTAATTAGAGAAACTAGAGCCGTTAACGTGGCTAAATAAATACTTTAAATTTATAGAGTTTATTTAGAAATTTAAACCTTGAAAATAATTTCAAGGTTTTTTCTTTTAAATAGTAAACACTTATATTGCTTATAGTTTTACTTTCTAGGATGATAGGTTTCTAAAACATCTTTTAAATAACTTTTATCTAAATGAACATATATTTCTGTGGTTGTAATGCTTTCATGCCCAAGCATTTGTTGAATGGCTCTGAGATCTGCTCCATTTTTTAGCAAATGAGTGGCAAAGGAATGTCTTAAAGTGTGTGGACTTATTTTTTTGTTCAAATTGATTTTAATAGCTAAAGTCTTAAGTATTGTAAATATCATTTGTCGGGTAAGACTTTTTCCTCTTCTATTTAAGAATAAAATATCTTCAAATCCTTTTACAGCACCTAAATGACACCGAATTTCATTAATATAAAAGGTTATATATTTTTGAGTGGTATAATGAATTGGTACAAAACGCTCTTTATCACCTTTACCAGAAATTTTTATAAAACCTTCATTAAAGAATAAATCAGAAATTTTTAGATTGATTAGTTCACTTACTCGCAAACCACAACTATACATTGTTTCAATTATAGTTCTATTTCTTTCTCCTTGAGAGTGACTTAAATCTATGGTATTTATTAAAAGATTAATTTCTTCTTCAGATAATGTGTCAGGTAGTTTTCTTCCAATCTTTGGAGTTTCTAATAAGTCTGTAGGGTTTGTTTTTCTATATTCTTCAAATACTAAATAATCAAAAAAACTACGCAACCCAGAAATAATTCTAGCTTGACTTCTAGGATTTACTTTTTTTGCAATTTCATAAATAAAATTATGAATAATATTTTTATCAATAGAAATCGGGGAAATACTGATTTCATTTTGTTCTAAGAATAGCAAAAGTTTCTCTAAATCTCTGGTGTAACTGTTTATAGTGTTTTGAGATAAACCTCTTTCAATTTTTAAATACAGTTGAAAATCCTTAATAGCATTTATCCATTTCATTATTCTGTTTTTGTAAAATTAATGTATTCCAGACTTCGGTTAATGGTATTATCATAAATTATGAGATAAAAATATCACTTTACTTTTGTTTTAATATTTTATGGCATACCATTTGTAAAAGTAATTTAAATAAAAATTAAATTAATTATAATTATGAAAAGAGTGTTACTTATTGCTGTAATAGTAATTTTAGAATTAGGAAATGTGTATGCGCAAGATGTTAAATTTGGAGCTAAAGCTGGATTGAATTTGTCAAATGTTTCAATAGAAATTGAGGATGGGGTGGAAACAGATGGTAAAATCGGTTATAATTTTGGAGCATTTGCCGAAATTAGTTTATCAGAAAAACTTATTTTTCAACCTGAGTTGTTATTTTCTACTCAAGGGTTTAAAGTTAAACAATCAATTGATGAATTTAGTTTTGAACAAACAAATAAAATGAACTACTTAAATGTTCCGATAATGTTTAGGTATGCTGTTTTTAATAAATTTGGATTAGAAGTTGGACCTCAAGTAGGATTTTTATTGTCTGCCAACTCAGAAATTAAAGAAACTTTTAATGGTGAATCGGAAACTTTTGATCAAGATTTTAAAGATTCTGTAAAATCTATTGATTTTGGATTAAATTTTGGGGCCTCTTACGATGTATCTGAAAATATAATTATTGGAGCAAGATATAATCTTGGATTGTCAAATATTAATAATGAAGATGGAGATGCTAATAAAATTAATAATACTGTTTTTTCATTTTCTTTAGGATATAGATTTTAACAAAATAGCAGAAATTTTATGAATAGGGAAGTTTAAACTTCCCTATTTTTATTAAAATAACCTTATTTTAGCTGCATGAAAATAATCGTAATAAACGGCCCAAATTTAAACTTACTTGGAAAAAGAGAACCACAAATATATGGTTCAGATACTTTTGAAGATTATTTTAAAAAACTTCAATATAATTTCAATCATCTTGAATTATCTTATTTTCAATCAAATATAGAAGGAGAAATTATAGATAAACTACACGAAGTTGGTTTTAGTTATGATGGTATTATACTAAATGCCGCTGCTTACACGCATACTTCAATCGGTATTGGAGATGCCGTTAAAGGAATTGAGACCCCTGTAGTAGAATTACATATTTCTAATGTTCATGCGAGAGAAGAGTTTAGACATCATAGCTATATTGCAGCAAATGCCAAAGGTGTAATCTTTGGTTTTGGTTTAAAAGGATATAAATTGGCTATTGAGAGTTTCTTGTAATGTTAATTTTTGTTAAATTGCGTAAAACAATAAACATGAAAAATTTTATTATTTTAATCACACTAGTTTTCTTAGGTAGTAAAAATATTCTTGCACAGAAAAATCATTTAAATTTAGGTGCAAATATGGGGCTTTCTGGAGGTGAAGCTAATACCAGTTTAACCCTGTCATTAGAATCTAATTATTTATTCAATATTTCAGATAAATTAAAATTAGGACCATCAATTATGTTTTTACATTACTTTGGAGGCGAAAGAAACTCTTTTGTAGCTTCTTATACAGCGGATTCATATAATTTTTTACCTACTGCCCTTTCTTCTCGTTATTTTGTTAATTCTAAATCTATCTTAGGGCTAGATTTTGGTTATGCAATAGGTATAAATGGTACTAAAAGTTCATCATATTTTAGGCCAATTTACGGTTATAATTATTCCGAAAATATGATTATTCAATTGTCTTATAGTTTTATGAACCAAGAAAACTCGGATAGTGTACCTAATTTATCCATAGGTGTGATGTTTAAAATTTAGTTATCCTAAATTTAAACGCATTTTAATATCTGCTCTTTTATAATGAGCGTCTTTTTCTACTTCAATTTCTTTAAAACCTACTTTTTTATAAAGATTAATTGCCGCTTTTAAATTTCTGTGTGAGTATAATGTAATACTTTTCCATTGTTTATTTTTTGCGAACGTAATGCAAAAATCTATCAATTTTTGTCCAATTTTTAAACCTTGATATTTTGGTGATACTGCCATCTTGCTTAATTCAAAATATGTTTTTTGATTAATCAGTGAAATAACCCCCACAATTTCTGAATTACATTTAGCAAAAAAAATAAATCCACCAGGGTTTAAAACATATTCTCTTGGATTACTTAATACTTTTTCATCATAGGACTCGATATAAAAATATTTTTTTAGCCACTCTGCATTTAAATCATAAAAGTATTTGGAATATTCATCTTCAAAAGGAATAATTTCTATTTCTTGTTTTAAGTGATTCGTCATTCTGTTGGATATTCTTTCTTTTTTAATGCTATTTGATATGAACTTTTAAGGCTTGATATCTGTATTTTCTAATAAAATCTTCAATTTTAAAAGACCTAATATTTACATTTGCTTTCAATTTACACTAATCTTTTTCTTCCTACTTATTTCAACTTCAATGATAAAAATAAATATCGGATAAACAACAAAATTAAAAGAGGTAGGGAGGCCAAAGGGAATAATTGAAATCCACTAATCCAAAATAAAGGAATAATTCCTAATAAAATTAAAAGTAATACAAAGTATTTTTTAAACCATTTTTTTGGTCTTTTATTAAGCAATAAAATACTCATAAATAAATTAGGAGCAAATGCCCATAAAATATTATAGTTATTAGACGTTGTTGAATGGTCTGTGAAAAACCATAAAAAAATAATAAGTATTCCAACAATACCTGTAACAAAGCATAAAATAAAATCAAACCATTTTGTTCTTTTCTTTTTTTTGAAATCAAAATAAGTAATTAATACACCAATGATTAAAATGAAACAAAAAACTAAGAGTGGATTTAATGTGATAATATTTTGCTTTAGCTCTTTATAATCTAAAAGTTTTTCTTCTTTTTTAATCAGATTTAAAGTTTTACCATCAACTAAAACTCTACTGTGTTTAAAAACAGCATATACATAATCGGGTAAATACATGGCTGCCTCATAATCTGCAATATGATCTAACTTATTTCCTAGGGCTAAGTTTATACCAAAACTTCCCCAAGTATTCCAAGGTATTTCCTTGTCCATTAATTGTCTAAAAGACTGTTTTTGATTATAATTTTTATCAGTAAAATGAACTTTATTATCCAAAATTTCTTTAGTAATATCTCTTAATTTTGTAGCACAATTATTAAAATAAGGATCGTAAAAATAAGTTTCATTTCCTGGTCTAACATTATTTTCTAAAAAGATAAAGTAAGCTTGTTTTTGCTTTTGATTTAAGTTTAAAACCTGTTCTTTTACCCAACGCTTATCTTTTTTGTAACTTGTTAAAAAGTATTTAAACTTGTATCTAGCAAGCTTATATAATAGTTTTCCTTTTGTAAAGTTTACATAAAAGTTAGGAGCATTATAGTCAAAAATTCCATAATTGTAAATGATATCCATTTGTAAAATAGGATCTTTAATACGAATAGCAGAATGGCCAAAAGCCTCATAAAGTTCAGTCCCCGGACCTGCCGTAATAATACTGATTTCTGATGAATCAGAAAGATTTATTTGCGCTGGCAAGGATTTTACAAAAACTAAAAAAAGGAAAATTAAAATGTTTTTTTTTTTCATAAAAATTTATGGTCTAAAGAAACTATAATCAAAATTAATAGAAAAAATATTAGAAAATAAGGCATTGCCAACACTACCAATATTGGTTAATGCATAATCTAATTGAATGCCTTTATAATTAAAGCCAACTCCAAAATTAGGTTGTACAGATAAAGATTTGCCGTTATTAAACTCAGTAATATATTGAAAATTCCCAACGCCTAAACGTAAATAAACCAATTTATCATAATCTAATTGAATACCAAGAGCAGGGTCTATACTTCCTATTTCTGAAGAAAAAATATCATTGCTTTGTTCAAAACGAACATTTAAATTTACTTCAGAAAGTAAGTTTATAAAACGACTAATTCTCCATTCTTTTGCAACACCTAACTGTAATTTGGGTTTTGTAATTTCTGTAGTTTCTGGTAATTCTTGATTTTGACCAGGAATTGCATTACTAATTTTATTAAATTCTTCTTCATCAATTGCCCAGCTATTAAAAGTGCTAGTAATATCTCTTGCCATCAATCCAAATCTCCAATTATTTCTTTCAAATTGAATACCTGCGTCAAAACCAAATCCCCAAGAAGAAGCAAAATCTCCAATAATTCTTCTAACAATCTTGGCGTTTACACCAAATTTTACATCTTTAAAAATTAAGTTTCTGGCGTAAGCAATGTTAAAAGCATAATCTGCTGCAGAAAAAAGACTAATTCTATTAAAATCAATATTTCCTTCACTATCAATAAGTTCTGTGGTGTTTAAAATATCATCAACACCAAAACGAATTATAGAAATTCCAAGAGCGCTTTCGTTATCAATTGGCATTGCAAACGCAGCGTGATTGTAATTAGCTATTCCAGCAAAATAAGAAGAGTGCATTAATGAACCTTGCATATCTTTAATGCCAACTAAACCAGCTGGATTCCAGTAAATTGAATTTACATTATTTGTAGTTGCAACAACTGATTTCCCCATACCTAAAGCAGCAGCATCTACCCCAATATTTAAAAATTCATTTGAGTAATTTCTAAATGTTTGTGCGTTAAAAATTAATGGAGAAATCAATAAAAAAAATAAAAATTTTTTTTTCAACAGCTTAAAATTTACAAGTAACAAATATCTTAAATCCTATTAAAATAACTGTGATTTTTGATAGATATTGTTTAAACAACATCAATCTGAATTCTTTGTTTAATAAAACGCTCAATCCTATGCTCTAACCATCTATTTTCACTTGGTTTAAAAGAGGTCATAAAACCTACATGCCCACCATAATTTGTTTCTTCAAAATAGAAATATTCAGAATTTTGTGCTTCGTGATATGGATAACACTCTCTAGATAAAAAAGTATCATCTTTTGCATTAATTAATAATGTAGGCCTTTTAATATTGGTTAAATATGGTTTAGAACTTGCTTTTTCCCAATAGTCTTCAGGACTTTCAAAACCGAAAACCGGTGCAGTATATAAGTATTCTAAATGTTTAAATTTTGTTGCTTTAAACAATTTATCTTTATCTAGTTTGTATTCAGGGAATTTGTGCGCTTTTTCTAAAATCTTATTTTTCATTGTTTTAAAAAAAACTTCCATATATAATCGATTTTTAAGTCTATCCATTTCTTGTTCAGCGGTTGCAATATCTATAGGCACGGAAATTGCAATTCCCCCTTTTACAATAGTTGAAATTTCTTCACTTTTTTCACCTAAATATTTGAGTGTTAAATTACCACCTAAACTAAAACCGATAATAATAATATTTTGATAATTATAATTATCTAAAAGATGATTTACAACAAAATCTACATCTTCAGTTTTTCCGCTGTGATATGTTGTAAGTAATAAATTGTCTTCTCCACTGCAACCTCTCAAGTTAAAACAGACTGTATCTAAACCTAAATTATTAAGATGAATGGTGTTAGATGTCATATACTTTGATTCAGAGCTACCCTCTAAACCATGAATTAGCAAAACTAGAGTTTTAGAACCAACAAAGGAAAAGTCTAAATCAAAAAAATCATTGTCCCAAGTAGTAATTCTTTTTCTAGAATAATTAACCTTATCCTTCATAAAAAGAGGTCTGTACATTGTGTTAAAATGACTGTTTCGAAAAGGTATTGTTGGGAAAAAGTTAGAGGAAAAAACTGGCATTTTTTTATATGGGTTTGTACAAATATGACAAAAAATTAATAATTCAGGAAATACTAAGTTTGTATTTCATACTTTAGTGCTTAAATATAGAGAAAATGAGAAAACATATTCCTAATTTATTTACATTAGGAAATTTATTTTGTGGCATAATTGCAACTATCTTTGCTGTAAATAGTAATTTTAGGTTCGCGGCTCTTTTTGTGGTTTGTGGAATAGTTTTGGATTTCTTAGATGGTTTTTTAGCACGTTTATTAAAAGTATCTGGAGAGTTAGGTAAACAATTAGATTCATTAGCTGATATGGTTACAAGCGGAGCTGTTCCTGGAATTGTTATGTTTAAATTAATGGAGTTAAATTTATACAAAGAACCTGTTATTTATTCTAATAATCAATTCTCACCTTTCTTTAATATTCATATAATTGGACTAGTTTTAACCCTAGGAGCTTGCTATAGATTGGCTAAATTTAATTTAGATATTAGACAATCGGATTTTTTTATTGGTTTACCAACACCAGCCATGTGTTTGTTTGTTATTTCTTTGCCAATAATTCTTGAAAATGCTGATAATAATCTAGATTTTGTTAACGACTTGATTAGTAATAATTACTTTTTAATTATAATTACCCTTGCGCTGACATACCTAATGAATGCAGAAATTCCATTGTTTTCTCTTAAATTTAAAGATTTTTCATTCAAAAAAAATTTTATTACATATCTTTTTTTAATTTGTTGTGTTATCCTTATTTTTTCATTATATTTCTTATCGATTCCTATTATTATTATTACTTATATTACTTTATCAATAATAAAAAACTTAAATCCCAAAATTCAGTAATTAATGAAATCTGCAAATATCCCCCAAAATGAAGAAAAAAGGCTAAGTGTTCTAGATTCTTATAAGGTTTTAGACACACTTCCTGAAGAGGATTATGATGCAATTGCTAAAATTGCCTCAGGCATTTGCGATACACCAATTGCTTTAATTTCTTTAATAGATAAAGAAAGACAATGGTTTAAGTCAAATTTTGGATTAGAAGCTAGACATACTCCAAGAGAATTTGCTTTTTGCGCCCATAGTATTTTAAATCCTGATGAAATATTTGTGGTTGAAGATGCAACAAAGGATGAACGATTTTTTGATAATCCTCTAACAATAAAAGACCCAAATGTTATTTTTTATGCAGGGGCCCCTTTGAACACATCACAAGGTGTACCACTTGGTACTCTATGTGTAATTGATAATAAACCTCGAAAATTAAACTCTCAACAAAAAGAAAGCTTAAAGTTACTTGCATCACAGGTGATAAGTTTGTTAGAATTGAGAAAGAAGAACTTGGAATTAGAAAAAACTAATACCAAAGTTATCCAGTTAAATGAACAATTAAATGATTTTGCATACAGGTTAGCACATGATTTGAAATCGCCTATTAGTGGAGTTAATTTTTTGTTAGAAGTTTTAAAAAGTGATCATTTAAACTTATTTAAAGAAACAGCAGCTGAGAATTATGTCAATCTGATTTCTAGTAGAATGATTTATATGGGTTCTTTAGTTGATGAAATACTAGAGTACTCAAAGGTAAATACAGAAAACATTGTTTATGAGGAATTTAATGTTAAAAATATTTTAAATAGTATTATTACAAATATAGATTTTGAGGGTAAAATACTTTTAAAAACTGACGATTTAGATGTAATCATAAATAGCTCTAAAATAGGTTTTGTACAGATTTTTCAAAATTTAATTTCAAACTCAAGAAAATATTCTGATGAGGAAAAGGTAGAAATTCAAATTGATTTTGTAAAGGATGAAAATTATTATCACTTTATTTATAAAGATAACGGCCCTGGAATAAAAGAAAAATATTGGGATAAAGTCTTTAATATGTTTGAAACGCTAGAGGATTCTAATAACCAAAATACAGGAATAGGTTTAGCCACTGTAAAAGCAATCATAAAAAGGTTAGGTGGTGAAATTCATCTAGAAAATAAAAAGGATGGAAAAAAGGGCGTTTGTTTCCGATTTTATACATCAATAAAAGACAAAAATATTTAATATTTGATGTGAAAATATGTTTTTGAAGCGAATTGCTTTAATTTGTAAAAATCTTTTTCTTTTTTAACTCAAAATCTTGACCTAAGTATACTTTGCGAACCATTTCATCGGCAGCCAATTCTTCAGGAGTCCCTTCTTTTAGGATACTTCCATTATACATTAAGTAAGTTTTATCTGTAATAGCTAGGGTAGCTTGTACATCATGATCTGTTATTAAAATACCAATATTTTTATTTTTTAATTGAGCTACAATACTTTGAATATCCTCAACAGCAATCGGATCTACTCCAGCAAAAGGTTCATCTAGTAAAATGAAATTTGGATCAGAAGCTAAACAACGGGCAATTTCAGTTCTACGCCTTTCACCTCCCGAAAGTAAATCTCCTCTATTTTTTCTTACGTGGCCTATGTTAAATTCTTCAATTAAAGACTCTAATTTTATTTTCTGTTCCTTTTTTGATAATCCTGTAAATTGTAAAACAGACATAATATTATTTTCAACAGAAAGTTTACGGAATACAGATGCCTCTTGAGCTAAATAACCAATTCCTTTTTGCGCTCGTTTATACATGGCGTCGTTGGTTATTTCTTGATCATTCAAATATATATGACCTTCATTGGGTTTTACCATACCAACTATCATATAAAATGATGTGGTTTTTCCAGCTCCATTTGGTCCTAGAAGACCAATAATCTCACCTTGTTGGACTTCTAAAGAAATGCCTTTTACAACTTTTCTTTTTCCATATATTTTTTGAATATTCTCTGCTTTTAAAATCATATTTTCAAAAATAAGTAATTGTGAAATTGTTTAGTTTTGTAAAAGTATCTAATAAAATTAAAAAAGTTCTTAAAACATTGCTAAACAATTTATTTACTAAGCATTATCATCTTCAAGAAGTTCCCAATATTCTAGCGCTTTCCTTAAATGTGGAATCACAATTGTTCCGCCAATTAAATTTGCAATAGACATTGTCTCCATCATTTCGTCTTTAGTAACTCCATTTTTCATGGCAGATTCTAAGTGATATTGAACGCAATCATCACACCTTAAAACAGCCGAAGCCACTAAACCCAATAATTCTTTAGTTTTTACAGGAAGATGACCTTCTTTAAACGCATTTGTATCTAGATTAAAAATTCTCTTAATAATTTTATTATCTGAAGCTAAGATTTTTTCGTTCATTTTAGAACGATAATCATTAAACTCTTTAACTTTTGTAGGCATTCTTTTCTTGTTTTTTGATAACTTTTCGTGCTACTATAATTCCTATTTCATAAAGAATTAATATTGGAATAGCAACTATAACTTGACTGGCAACATCTGGAGGCGTAATAATTGCTGCTAAAATTAATACAACTACCAAAGCATGTTTTCTGTATCGTTTTAAAAACTCTGGTGTAATTAATCCAATTTTTGCTAAGAAATAAATTAATACCGGCAATTCAAATAAAATAGAAACTCCAAGTAACATGTTTGTAACCAGACCAATATGAGACTCTAAGGTAAAGTTGTTTTCAATAGCTTCTGTAATTTGATAGTTGTATAAGAAATTTATAGATATTGGTGCAATCACATAAAAACTAAATAATACTCCAATAAAAAACAAAATAGAAGCAATAAATATAAAACCTCTTGATTTTTTAATTTCTTTTTCAGTTAGTCCAGGTGACACAAACCTCCATATTTCCCACAATAAATATGGGAAAGCAACGATTATTCCTAAAATTAATGAAGACCATATTGAATTCATTAATTGAGAAATAACTTTAATACTTTGTAATTTTTTATCAGCAAAAGTAATATTACAAAAATCACTATCTACACCAAATAGATTGAAAAAATCACAAAATAGTTGATAAGTGATAAAGTCTGGTTTTATGTGAGCAAGTAAAAAGTTATTATAAACTTCTTCAGAGAAAATAAAAAAAAATATAGCTAAAATAAATACAGCGGCCGCACTTCTTACTAAATGCCATCTTAATTCTTCTAAATGCCCTAAGAAAGACATTTCTTTTTGTTGTTTTGCCATTAAAAAATTCCTTCTTTAATTAAATCATGTAAATGTACAACTCCTGAGTAATTATTTGAATCATCTACTGCCAAAATTTGAGTTATATTATTATTTTCTAAGGATTCTAAAGCTTCAATAGCCATGGCATCTTTATGAATAGTTCTTGGATTTTTACTCATAATTTCTTTAGCCGTAAATTTATTGATATCTGTACTTTTTGCTAACATCCTTCTAATATCGCCATCGGTAATTATTCCAACTATTTTGTTGTTATTGGTTACAGCTGTAACTCCCAAACGTTTTTCAGACATTTCTATGATAACCTTGGCAATGCTGTCATCTTTTGTAACTTGAGGTAATTCATTGTTTTCGATTAAATCTGAGACTCTTAAGTACAACCTTTTACCTAACGCTCCTCCTGGATGATATTTTGCAAAATCTTTGCTAGTGAAACCTTTTAATTTCAATAAACAAATTGCCAAAGCATCTCCCATAACTAGTTGAGCAGTTGTGCTTGTTGTTGGTGCCAAATTATTAGGGCAAGCCTCTTTTTCTACAAAAGTATTTAAAGTAAAGTCTGCATTTTTTCCTAAAAATGAGTCTAAGTTTCCAGTTATTGCAATTATTTTATTTCCATAATTTTTTATTAAAGGAACTAAAACTTTTATTTCAGGTGTATTACCACTTTTAGAAATACAAATAACCACATCATCTTCTAAAACATTCCCTAAATCTCCATGTATAGCATCCGCAGCATGCATAAAAACTGCAGGAGTTCCTGTAGAATTAAAAGTAGCTACTATTTTTGTAGCAATATTTGCACTTTTTCCAATACCAGTAAATATCACTCTACCTTTAAAATTATGGATATGAGTTACAGCATTTTCAAAGTCTGAATCTATAAAATCTGCTAACTTAGCAATAGCTTTACTTTCGGCTATAATGGTTTCTTTTGCGTTTGCAATAATAAATGAATTATCTTTCAACAGTTATGTTTTTATCAGAATAAAAAAAAGTTATATCTTTAGATATATAAAACAAGCAAATTTACTATAAAAATAGGTTTCATCAAACTATATAGTAATTGGTTTTCTTTTCTTTAAATTAATATTTATATGGATTTACATGGTCCTCTGAAAAAATTTTTTGGCTTTAACAAGTTTAAAGGATTGCAAGAAGAAGTGATAAAAAGTATTGTAAACAAAAACAATACTTTTGTAATAATGCCGACTGGTGGAGGGAAATCTCTCTGTTATCAACTGCCAGCTCTAATGAAAGAAGGTACTGCAATTGTAGTATCGCCTTTAATTGCATTAATGAAAAATCAAGTTGATGCTATTAGAGGAATCTCCGAAAATAATGGAGTTGCGCATGTATTAAATTCATCATTAAATAAGACTGAAGTAGCTCAAGTTAAAGAAGATATTTCAAATGGAATTACAAAACTTTTATATGTAGCTCCAGAATCTTTAATTAAAGAAGAATATGTTACTTTTTTACGAACTCAAAAGATTTCTTTTGTTGCAATAGATGAGGCGCATTGTATCTCTGAATGGGGGCATGATTTTAGACCTGAATATAGGAATTTAAAACATATAATAAGGGCTATTGATAATGTGCCAGTTATCTGTTTAACAGCTACAGCAACAGAAAAAGTTCAAGAAGATATTTTAAAAACTTTAGGAATTACTGATGCAAATAGATTCAAAGCATCATTTAATAGAGCCAATTTATTTTATGAAGTAAGACCTAAAACTAAGGAAGTAGATAAAGATATCATTCGATTTGTGAAACAACGAGAAGGTAAGTCTGGAATTATTTACTGTCTAAGTAGAAAGAAAGTAGAAGAAGTTGCTCAAGTTTTGCAGGTTAATGGTTTTAAAGCTGTTCCTTATCATGCAGGTTTAGACGCCAAAACAAGAGTAAAGCATCAGGATATGTTTTTGATGGAAGATTGTGATATTGTTGTTGCAACAATTGCTTTTGGAATGGGAATAGACAAACCAGATGTTCGTTTTGTAATTCATCACGATATTCCGAAGAGTTTAGAAAGTTATTATCAAGAAACAGGTAGAGCAGGAAGAGATGATGGAGAAGGATATTGTTTGGCTTTTTATGCTTATAAAGATATTGAGAAGTTGGAGAAATTTATGGCAAGTAAACCTATAGCTGAACAAGAAATAGGTCACGCTTTACTTCAAGAAGTTGTTGGTTATGCTGAAACTTCAATGAATAGGCGTAAATATTTATTACATTATTTTGGCGAAGATTTTGATGAAATAAATGGAAAAGGAGCTGATATGGACGACAATTCAAGAAATCCTAAGAAAAAGCATGAGGCTAAAGAAAATGTTGTTAAACTTTTACAAGTTGTAAAAGATACATTGCAAAAATATAAAGCTAAAGAAGTTGTTAACACCTTAATTGGTAAAGAAAATGCTTTATTAACTTCACATAAAACACATTTACAGCCATTTTTTGGTATTGGTAAAGATAAATCAGCTCCTTATTGGATGGCGTTAATCCGTCAGGTTCTGGTGGTTAATTTTATCAAAAAAGAAATAGAACAATATGGCGTTGTAAAATTAACAGATTTAGGTAGAGAATATTTAGATAATCCAACTTCTTTTATGATGACAGAAGATCATTCT
>Ga0206127_1000475_pt1 | contig 49091 bp, 33 predicted proteins | sample Helgoland_Spring_6_FD_148646 | JGI IMG/M metagenome (GOLD analysis project Ga0206127, IMG submission 148646) | Pelagic subsurface seawater microbial communities from Kabeltonne, Helgoland, North Sea - Helgoland_Spring_Bloom_20160419_1 | ecosystem: Environmental > Aquatic > Marine > Epipelagic ...
CGCCTAATATTGGTGAGATTGCTCAAGCCGCCGCCGCTGGTGGTGCCGATGGTATCTGCGCGATTAATACTGTTGGGCCAGGTTATACCGCATCTCATGGCCACCCGGTTCTAAGTAATGGCGCTGGCGGCATGTCAGGCAAAGGCGTACTGCCCATCGCATTAAAATGCGTCCGCGAAATACGTGAAGTGACCGATTTACCGATTATCGGTTGTGGTGGTGCCAGCAGTGCTGCCGACACCAGAGAATTTATTAATGCCGGCGCGTCAATTGTTGGTATTGGCTCTGCTCTGACAGGCATGACCACAGATGAAATTGGCAGCTACTTTAATCAGCTTGAGTCGGATCTCAGTTTCGACTCGGATAAGGCTGAAGCCCATATTCGTTACGATATAGATATGGATTACTCGCCAGTGGTACTGGTGGAAAATAAGCGCGTCTGCAAGGATATCTGCGTCCTCACCTTTGATCGCAAAGTAAATATACAGGCCGGTGAGTTCGTTTTTCTCTGGGTGCCAGGAGTCGGCGAAAAGCCCTTCTCTGCACTTGCCGATGACCCTTTCCAACTGGCGGTGATCGATGTGGGTATCTTTACCCATGCACTGATGGATCTAGACGTGGGCACTGAAGTCTATGTCCGCGGTCCCCATGGCATTCCCGTGTCGCCCGCTGAAGATGCCAAGATTATGGCCGTCGCTGGCGGAACCGGTTTGGCTGCGGTTTATCAGCTGGCCAGAGACTTTGGCAATGCTGAGGTGTTTACCGGTGCTCGCACCGCTGAGCGTCTCTATTATCTCGAGGAGTGCAAAAAGATCGCCAAGGTTCACGTGGCCACAGATGATGGCAGTGAGGGGTTTAAAGGTGTTGTCACTGAATTGTTGCGCAGTCGCCTTGAAGAGATGGATCAGCAAGAGTTGGATAAGTTGGTGTTCTATAACTGCGGCCCTTCACCTATGGTCCATGCCGCAGCAAAAGTGCAGCGCGAGTTCTGTCGCGATGATCAGATCTTTAGTGCGATTGATTATCTGACTAAGTGCGGTGTGGGTATCTGTGGCGCCTGTGCCTCGCCTGATGGTCGACGTATCTGTGTCGACGGACCCTTTATGCAGGGTACGCCAGAGCGGCCTGTGGAGTTATAAAGGATTAGCAGCGTTATAGTTGGTCAGACTTGGCGCCCAAGCCTGTCATCCTGAGCGAAGTCGAAGGATCTCCTGAACAGATATCCCAAACCATGAGTCAGTGCCAGCGTCTTGAAATCCCTCCACTGCGGTCGGGATGACAGCGTTGTAGTTGGTCAGACTTGGCACCCAAGGTCATCCTGAGCGAAGCCGAAGGATCTCCTGAACAGATAACCCATGCTCTGGGTCAGTGCCAGCGTCGTGAGATCCCTCCACTGCGGTCGGGATGACAGCGCTACAGTTGGTCGGGACTTCATAGCGAGCCTCTCTGGATTAGGCAGTAAAGCGCTCACAATGATGACCAGCTGGGCGGCAGATCTCAATACAACGTTTCACCCTTAGCAGCCATAGCCCGCAACTTCTCAGTGGGCCGATACAACTCACTAATATGCGCATATTTATCACCGCGATCACAGACTTCCTGCAAACCAATCTCATCCATCCAGCGACAGACGCCACCGCGGAATGCTGGGAAACCGACGCCGTAAATCAGCGCCATATCCGCTTCAGCCGGTGAGGCAACCACGCCCTCTTCCAAGCAGTGAACCATTTCCATGGCCATGGCAATCATCAGGCGATCAACAATCTGATCCCCATCCACCAACTTGGCGTCGCCATAGAGATCGGCAAACATATTAATAACTGTCTCATCCACGGCCTTGCTTGGCTTACCCTTTTCATTTAATTCGTAGCTGTAATACCCCAGCGCATTTTTCTGACCCAGGCGCTCGGCCTGATAAATCGCCTCAGTGGGCCACAGATCGGCGGTCTTCTTAAAGCGCTCTGGCAAGCCGTTGATCATCACCGGATAGCAGTGATTGATCGTGTCTATGCCAATGACGTCCATTAGGTAAGCAGGACCCATTGGCAGCCCCCAAGCTTCCATGACTTTATCCACCTGCTGGAAATCAGCGCCTTCAGAGATCATAATTTCGAGACCAAAGAGCATGGCAAACAATACCCGGTTGACCAAGAACCCTGGGCAGTCATTAACCACAATAGGCTTCTTGCCAAGACCCAAAGCATAAGCACAGACTGCCGCGATGGTCGCATCAGAGGTGTTTTCGCCGCGAATAATTTCAACCAGTGGCATGGCGTGAACCGGATTAAAGAAGTGCATGCCGCAGAAGTTTTCGGGGCGCTTTAATGATTCGGCAAGGCGGTTGATCGAGATGGTTGAGGTGTTTGAAGTAATAACGGCGCTCTCGTCGAGCAGCGCTTCAACCGCTGGCAGTACCATTTTCTTAACGGACTCCAGCTCAACCACGGCTTCAACCAGCATATTGCAGGGAGCCACATCCTTATCTTCCAGGCTCGGCAGAATCTTACTCAGTATCTGACCGGCTTTCTCTTCGGTTAACTTGCCACGCTTAACGCCCTTAGCCAGCAGCTTATTGGCTTCTTGAATACCCAGATCCAGAGCTGGCTGATTAATATCTTTCATTACAACCGAGTAACCGCGGATAGCGTTTTGGTAGGCAATGCCGCCACCCATAATGCCAGCGCCAATAACCCCAGCAGTTTTAATTTCAGGCAACTTGTCCGCCAGGGCACGGCTGCGGTTTTTCGCCTGCTTAACAATATATTGATCGCTTAAAAACAAACCGACCATAGCTCTTGCCTGTGGGGTTTGAGAAATCTCATAGAAAGCTTCATTTTCCATTTTGATCGCTTCATCGCGGCCCAAATGCGCGGCGTTGGAGACCAACTCAACCGCCTTTAAAGGTGCTGGATAATGATTGCCAACCTTGCCGAGAATAGCGCTGCGGAAACCTGCGGCAGTGGCTTGCAGCTCGGCATCAGAAAGTGTCAGTGCTGAGGTCATCTGAGTACGTCGCGCTTGATAATCCCGCTCGCCGGATGCCAGCTCTTCGAGCAAAGCCAGTGATACGTCACGCAACTGCTCTGGCTCGGCGATGGCGTCAACTGCACCGGCTGCTAAAGCCGCTTTAGGACGCTGCTGTTCACCGGAAGCAACCCAGTGAACTGCTGTGGAATAGCCAACCAAACGTGGCAGACGCACAGTGCCACCCCAGCCAGGAATAATACCCAGACCCGTCTCAGGCAGGCCTATAGCCGCCCTGGAAGAAAGCACTCGAGAATCACAGGCCAGACAGATTTCAAAACCGCCGCCTAGCGCAAAGCCATTGATCGCAGCCACTGATGGGAAGGGCAAATCTTCGATCTCAGAGAACAGGCCATTGGCCGTCTGTGCCCCAGCAATAAACTCTTCTTTGCTGGCAGTAAACATGTCCTTGAATTCAGTAATATCGGCGCCCACAACAAATACTGGCTTGGCGCTGCTGACTAAGAGACCGCGGATACCCGACTGAGCTTTCAGCTTATCCACCGCGTGGCGCAAATCAGCCAATGTCTGCTGGTTGAATTTATTCACCGACTCGCCTTGATTGTCGAATTGAATTTCTGCAAAACCATTGTCGATAAGCCTGAGACTGACTGTCTGTCCTTTATACATAGGGATCACTTTCCTTAATTGATAATTAAATTCTGTCGGTATTCTAGCTTTGTTAGCGCGTCAGTCTATGATTTACTGCGACCATACGTATCCAAGACAATAGTCGAGAGAGATCAGATGACATTGCGTGACAGTATGCACCGGGAACAACAGAGCAAAGCCCTGCTTGAGCAAGCCAAAGGCTATGCCTATGAATACGCCAACGGCGCGGCGGAGCGCAATGTATTCCCCTCCAAGCAGGCCTTAGCGGATCTTGAACAGTTCGTCGAAGATCTACCGGCCTGCTCCGGTGATGCCACAGCCATCCTGCAACAGCTGCATCAGTATGGTTCCCCCGCCACCACGGCACACACCGGTGGGCGCTATTTTGGCTTTGTTAACGGCGGTATTTTACCGGTGACCTTGGCCACCAAATGGCTGAGTGATTTTTGGGATCAAAATACCGCGCTCTATGTGATGTCACCCATTGCGTCTAAACTAGAAGATATCTGTGAAGGCTGGTTAAAGCAGCTATTCGGCCTGCCCGACACCACCGTGGCGGGGTTTGTTAGCGGTACCTCTTCCGCCATCCTCTGTGGACTGTCAGCAGCACGCTATAAACTGTTGCAAAACCAAGGCTGGGACTTTAACCAACAGGGCCATAATGGCGCGCCACCACTGCGTATTATTGCCGGTCGCCATATACACGGTGCAGTGACCAAGGCCGTCGCCCTGCTCGGGTTTGGTCTCGACAATATAGAGTGGGTCGAGGGAGATGATCAGGGACGCATTTTGCCCGAACAACTTCCCGATCTGGATGGCAGCTGCATCGTTTTATTACAGGCAGGCAATGTCAACTCTGGCTCTTTTGATCCCTTTGAGGAAATTTGTGACAGGGCCAATCGCGCCGGTGCCTGGGTACATATAGATGGCGCCTTTGGGCTCTGGGCTGGCGGTACAAGGCGGCTTAAACATCTGACTACAGGCATGGAAAAAGCCCACTCCTGGTCGGTTGATGGTCATAAGACTCTCAACACGCCCTATGACAGTGGTATTTTATTGTGCCGTGATCGAGACGCACTGATTATGGCCCTGCAAGCGTCTGGCGCCTATCTCAACTTCAGCGAAAACCGCGACGGCATGCTCTACACCCCAGAGATGTCACGCCGGGCTAGAGCGGTTGAGCTCTGGGCTGCGCTTAAATATTTGGGTGCCAAAGGCGTCGATGAGCTAGTTTATGGTATGCATAAACGGGCGCTACAGTTTGCCGATGAGCTGAGGGCGGCGGGTTTCGACATACAAAATGATGTGGTATTTAATCAGGTGATCGTATCACCGGCTGATAACGATGCTGAGACCGATAGAATCCTGGCAGCGATTCAAGACTCCGGTGAGTGCTGGGTCGGCGGTTCAGTTTGGCAGGGTAAAAAGGTTATTCGCATCAGTGTCTGTTCTTGGATTACCGGTGCTGAGGATGTTAGCCGTTCGGTACAGGCTTTTATCGCTGCTCGAGATGCTATCGCTGGAATTTAACTAGATCTGATCCAAGGTGTATTTCAACACCGGCCTTAAAGGCTGCTTTTACCAAGCCCTTATCAAGAGTCGCTAAGGGCAAACCCTCGCGAATTGCCAGTTCCAGATAAGCGGCATCATAACTACTCAGTTTGTAGGCCCTCGCCAGTGTTAGGATTCGACTGAAAGCCTGATGGGACGTCATAGTGTCTGTTTGAATTGCAAGATTCTCGAGCTGAGAGATAAAGCCTTCAATTTCACCTAAACTGATCTCGTCGCGTTTCTCCGCCGACAGCAGCACACTAGTTGCTTCAAGGTGCCATAAGTTAGGAACCATGGCGCAGCCATTTAAAAGACTATCTAAGACCTCCGTAGCATAGCGCTGATCATCTGCCTTATTGGTCTCCAGAAGCCAGCGCATGGCGACCGAATTATCTAAAACGAAACCAGTCATTTGCGGCCTGATTCCATCATTTCCTTGAGTTCAGAGTCCGACAGTTTATGCTTTTTGGCTTTCTTAATATTGGCAATAGCGGCAGCGGTTTTTAGGTGGCTATTGGCGCCGCTTGGTACCACGTCAGCGACCGGTTTGCCGCGATTGGTAATAGTGAAAGATTCCCCGGCTTCAACTCGGCGAAGGATCTCGGGCAACTTGGTCTTGGCATCATAGGATCCGATTTTTTCCAGCATAACAATTTCCTCTACCTACTATTAGACTAGAATACTAGTCTGATAAAAAGAAATCAAGGCCGAGTTCTTGCAGGCATCGAATGAGCGACAGGCCTTTAATGCTTAAGTATTACTATTTTTCAAACAGGATCACATCAGCGCCGATAAACTCCGGCGCACTACCCCACCTCTGCCCCAGATACTCAAAAGTCGCCACCGAAAAGAAGCTGATATGAGTGGGGTCAGACTTGTAGTGCCAATTGACAAACTTCTCTGGGCTGGCAACCAGCTTGGTCATAATCCCTAACTGCCCTCCCGGCTTTAACAGGCTCCAGAGTCTCTCCAATTCGAGCAGCGGCTGCACCAGATGCTCAACGACCTCGGTGGCGGTAATAAAATCATATTGCGACTCAAGCAACTCAGGATGGCTGGCATAATAAAGGTCATAGAGCGCAACAGTATGCCCCTGCTCTTCAAGTATCAGTGACAGACAGGGGCCGGGACCAGAGCCAAAATCCAATCCCTGGCTCTTGGGGTTGAGTCTCTCCAATAAAGGCTGAGCCAGTCGATTGAGAAAGCTGCGGTAGCCCAAATCCTGAGGATCGTTTTGGTGGAGGTCGTACTCCGCTTTTTCCTGATCAGCGGAGAGATGAAAGCTTGTCGGCACAAATACCAGCCGACAAGCTGAGCATTGCAGATAAGCGCGGCGTTGATCCCGGTGATACCCGACCACATCCGCCCCCGCGCAAAGCGGGCAGTTCTCAGAATCTTGAATGCTGTTGTTCGCCATAGTGGTCAAGTCACAATAAGTTGATAAAAACAAGTCTACCCAGCGCCCACCGCTCAGGGCATAATCTCGCGCCTAAACCGTGCCATTGCCAGCCAGCTAATGGCTGTCTACATTTGACTCTACTCATCATCGTAAAAGGCCATTATGCAATCTATCGCCAGTCGTATCGCCAATGAACTCAAGGTCAGTGAACATCAGGTTACTGCCGCCATACAACTGCTCGATGAGGGCGCGACCGTACCTTTTATATCGCGCTATCGCAAGGAAGTCACCGGCGGCCTCGATGACACACAGATGCGTAACCTCGAGGAACGCCTCAACTACATAAGAGAGTTGGAGGATCGCCGCAAGTCGATTCTCGCCAGTATCGAGGAACAGGGCAAGCTGACACCTGAACTGAAGCAGGCAATCAATCTGGCCGAGACCAAGACCCGTCTCGAAGATTTATATCTACCGTTTAAGGTCAAGCGTCGCACCAAGGGACAGATTGCCATTGAAGCCGGTCTTGAGCCCCTTGCGGATCTAATTTACGGCGATCCATCTCAGCAACCAGAACAGGCTGCAGCTGCATTTGTGAATGCAGAACTGGGTATCGCTGATATTAAGGCCGCCCTTGATGGTGCCAAATTTATTCTGATGGAGCGCTTTAGTGAAGATGCCGAGCTGCTTGGACGGCTGCGCCAGTTTATGTTCGATGAGGCCAATATCACCGCCACATTAGTTAACGGTAAAGATAAAGAGCCGGGCAAGGAACAGGCTGCCGCCAAGTTTAAAGACTATTTTGAGCACAGCGAACCCCTAAACACCACACCATCACACCGTGCCCTGGCCATGTTCCGCGCTCGCCGCGAAGGGTTTATCAGCATTAAGGTGGATCTGATCACCGAGGACGATCTCGGCCATCCCTGTGAGAGCATGATTGCTCGCCAGGTCAATATTGAGAATTTGGGTCGCCCTGCCGATGCCTGGTTAGGTGAAGTGGTGCGCTGGACCTGGCGTATCAAGCTGCACACCCATTTGGAAACCGATCTACTGGGCAGCCTCCGTGAGCGCTCTGATCTCGATGCAATCAATGTCTTCTCGATCAATCTTAAAGATTTGATCCTGGCTGCACCTGCGGGTCAAAAAGCCACTATCGGACTGGATCCCGGTCTCCGCACTGGGGTTAAAGTCGCGGTCGTGGACAGCACCGGTAAATTGCTGGATCACACGGCGATCTTTCCCACACTGCCCCAACGAAAGACTCATGAAGCCGAAGCCATACTCACTCACTTTTGCGAAAAGTACGATGTTGAACTGATTGCTATTGGCAATGGAACCGGCAGCCGCGAGACCGAGAGTTTTGTGTTGGATATGCTGAAGAACAATTCAGCGCTGAAAGCCAAGCCGGTAATGGTCAATGAAGCCGGTGCATCGATTTATTCTGCGTCTGAATTTGCTGCCAAGGAATTTCCCGACCTGGATGTGACCATTAGAGGTGCGGTGTCTATCGCCCGTCGCCTTCAAGATCCTCTGGCCGAGCTGGTGAAGATCGACCCCAAATCTATAGGTGTGGGCCAATATCAGCACGATGTCAGTCAAGTGAAGCTAGCCAGAAGTCTCGACTCAGTGATTGAAGACTGTGTAAACGCCGTGGGTGTCGAGGTCAATACCGCCTCCTCCGCCCTGCTGCGCCGGGTTTCCGGTCTCAGCCAAACCATTGCCGACAATATAGTCGACTACCGGGATCAGCAGGGAGCGTTTAAAAGCCGTGAGCAGCTTAAACTAGTCAGCCGCTTTGGCGAGCGCACCTTTGAACAGGCAGCGGGCTTCTTGCGCATTGCCAACGGTGATAACCCACTGGATGCCTCAGCGGTACACCCAGAGACCTACTCTCTGGTTGAGCGCATTGCAGAAGCCAATAAAACCAGCCAGAAAGCGCTGTTGGGGAATAGCCAGCTGCTGCGCAAACTGGATCCAGCAAACTTTGTGGACAGCCAATTTGGTCTGCCCACCATCACCGATATCATTAGCGAACTGGATAAGCCCGGCCGCGATCCTCGCCCTGAGTTTAAAACCGCGACTTTTAAAGAAGGTATTGAGACGATTAAGGATCTCAAGCCCGCTATGCTCCTTGAAGGGGTGGTGACCAATGTCACCAACTTTGGTGCCTTTGTCGATATTGGCGTTCATCAAGATGGCTTGGTGCATATCTCGGCCATCGCCAATCGTTTTGTCAAAGATCCCCATGAAGTGGTCAAGACCGGCGATATAGTGAAAGTAAAAGTGATGGAAGTGGATGTTGCGAGAAAGCGCATCGCGCTGAGTATGCGAACCGATGATGAAGTGACTCCGGCACAGTCTGATAAAAGGCCGGATCGCAAAGCCAATGATACGACCAAGGACAAGTCGAAGAATGGGACTAAGCCCACTCAGAAACATAGCAAACCCCAGAACCGCCCCCCAGCTCGAGCGCCAAAACCACAGACCAAAGGTAGCATGGCGGCACTCTTTGAAAAGGCTCTTAAGAAGCCATAGGGAAATCAGTAAAAGCAAGCCATAGCGGAAAAAACCATGGTGATTTTGGCTTACTGAGCGGTTAATAAAACTAAGCCGCGAGGATTGCCAAAAAGTTACAGATTATTTAGCTGATAGTAGTATTTCGCATTGACGGTAACCGGTCCGATCAGTATTATGCGCCCTCTCGTAAGAGACCGCATGGTAAGACATTCGGGAATTAGCGCAGCCTGGTAGCGCGCCTGCTTTGGGAGCAGGATGTCGGGGGTTCGAATCCCTCATTCCCGACCACTTTCCGGCTTTGTAAAATGCGCCCGTAGCTCAGCTGGATAGAGCAACGGCCTTCTAAGCCGTGGGTCGCAGGTTCGAATCCTGCCGGGCGCACCATCTTTACTATCAGATGGGCCCACATGTAGGACTGGTCAAGCAGTAATACTCAATGGTGGACGTAGCTCAGTTGGTAGAGCCCCGGATTGTGATTCCGGTGGTCGCGGGTTCAATCCCCGTCGTCCACCCCATTTGATACCCTCCTGTGACCCTATTTTTTTACACCACGCCTTTTTTTTACACCACCCCTGTTTTTTTGCACCATTCCTATTAAATTTTCTTATGCTCTGCGAAAAAGGTTGCTTTAGCCGCACACGTTGCCTATTTTGTTGCCCTTCTTTTATTAAACTATTTATTCTTATTTAACAGGTCTAAACATGTCTGCACTGATTCTCGATGGTAAAACCCTTGCCGCTCAAACCGAAGCCGAACTGTCCGAAAGAGTCGCCGCCCTTAAAGCAGCCAATAATGGTCAGGCCCCTATTTTGGCAACCATTCTCGTCGGCGGCGATCCTGCATCAGCCACCTATGTAAAGATGAAGCAAAACGCCTGTAAGCGTGTTGGCATGGACTCCATCGCAGTAGAGATGGCCGATGACACCAGCACTGAACAGTTGCTGGCAAAAATTGAAGAGCTCAACAGCAACCCAAACTGTCATGGCATCCTGTTGCAGCACCCCACGCCCAAGCAGATTGATGAGCGCGCCTGTTTCGACGCCATTGCACTGGCAAAAGATGTCGACGGCGTTACCTGTCTCGGTTTTGGTCGCATGGCCATGAACGAAGAAGCTTACGGATCCGCTACACCTCAGGGCATTATGCGTATTCTTCAAGGCTACAATATTGAGATGTCAGGCAAGCACGCCGTTGTTGTGGGTCGCAGCCCTATTCTCGGTAAGCCAATGGCGCTGATGCTGTTGAACGCCAATGCAACAGTGACCATCTGTCACTCGAAAACAGAAAACCTTCCAGAATTAATTAAGCAGGCTGATATTTTAGTCGGCGCAGTAGGTCGGCCCGAATTTATTAAAGCCGAGTGGATCAAAGATGGCGCTGTGGTTGTTGATGCCGGCTACCATCCTGGCGGTGTTGGCGATATTGAACTGGCTCCGCTGGTTGATCGCGTTGCCGCGTACACCCCTGTTCCAGGCGGTGTGGGCCCAATGACCATTAACACGCTGATTCTACAGTCGGTGGTTGCTGCTGAAAAAAGCCTTGGCTAGCATTACTATAGATAACAAAAAAGCCGCTAGCTCTTTAAGAACTAGCGGCTTTTTTGTGGGTCTTTTAATAAGAGATTATTAAACCGAACCTAACGGCTTTCTCTCAGAACAATCAATTGCTCATGAAGCTCCGTTACAAGTGATTCATAACCTTTATGTTCAGCCAGATTAACGCTCTCACTGGGGTCATTTAGGTGATCAAAAAGCATTCGCGCCGTCACCTGGCCGCGTTGATCAAACCACTCTGTCATGGCATAACGATCGGTTTTAATCACATCTGCGGCGTGCCAGCGTGGAAACACCGCTGCTTTGCCTGGGGCGCTGCTATCGAGTAGCTGGCTAACGAAGCTATCTCCCTGCAACTGCGGAAGCATGGGCTTGCCCAACAGCTCGAGTACGGTGGGGAATATATCGACAAATTCGACCAAACCCTCGGCAACACCGACCCCCGGGTTCAAGATTGGTGTAGGCTCATCTCTTTTAGAGAGAGTGCTTTTAGAGAGGGTGCTTTCAGATAGAGTGCTTCCCAGCAGCCGCCCCATAGTCGATGTCTCGGTCAAGGCTGTTGGCAACTTAACAATTAGAGGCGTTCTTGTGGCCACATCAAAAGGCGAGTGTTTGACCCATAAACCATGCTCACCGAGACTAAAGCCGTGGTCTCCCGCGACTATAACAATGGTGTTGTCGTCGAGATTGAGCTGTTCTAATTTGGCTAGCAGTTTACCCACCTGAGCGTCCGAGTAACTGACGCTGGCAAGATAACCATGAACCAGTTTCTTCGCCATAGCATCAGGTACCGGATGCGGTGCCTTGGGGATACCGTCAAATTTGCGCAACTCACCCCAGCTGTGGATGGCCTGGCGGGGTGCTCCCATCGGCATAAGTGGATTGCTGGCAAGGTTGATATCCGCTTCGTTATAAAGATCCCAGTAGCGGAGAGGCACAGTAAAAGGCAGATGAGGCTTTAAAAAGCCCACCGCCATAAAGAAAGGCTGATCGCGCTCACTGGCGGATTCAAGAGATGCTAAGGCCTGATCGGCAATCATGCCATCAAAGTAATGATTATCCGGCACATCCGCGGCTTCATAGGCAGGGCCAACACGATTCTTTAGAAAGCTGGCAATGTTTTCCGCGCTCTGGTAATTGCGGTGCCCTATGCGCTTAATCTTGCCCGTCGGATTCCAGGGTGGCGTGCTCCAGTCCGCCTTAGAATCCTCGGAAAAATGCAATATCTTGCCGATACTTTCGCTGTAGTAACCCTGCTTTTTGAGGTAACCAAACAGCGTTTCAGCCCCTTTGGCATCCTCATCAATACGCGCTTGATAACCGACGAAGCGTTTCTCCGTCGGTCTGATACCCGACATCATACTCGCTCTCGACGCACCGCAGACCGGCACGTTGACATAGGCATTGGCAAACAGCACAGCCTCGCTGGCCAGGCTATCTATGTTCGGCGATTTAACCGCTGTGCTGCCGTAAGCACCCAGTTCGGGGCGCAGATCATCAATCATGATAAACAGCACATTGGCCGGCTTGGGGTCACTGGCAATAGCGTTGCACGCCAGTGACAGGCCACATACAACGGTTAAAAACAGATTCTTCATAGAGCGGCCTTTCACTATCGAATTTAATGGTTTGTTAGTGCGCTGCAGGTTTGCCCTTAGATAGCCCTGCCCTAACCCTATCCGGTTTCATAAAGTAGCGCAGATCCTGCTCGCTACCATCCCGTAACCATTGCCTTGGGAACTCAGCCGCTTTTGATCGTTCGCCTTCACGGAACACTGCACCATGACTAAACTTCTCAGTGTATGGGACACTTAAGCCATCGCGAGAATCCCCTAGACGAGCAAATAGCTTGCTGCGCAGATCGGCGACTACGGCCAGAGAGTCTGGATCGTGAATCAGGTTGTGCATCTCTTTAGGATCAGTACGCATATCATAGAGTTCTTCGGTATCCCAAAGACCGTGATAGGTAATAAATTTATAGTCGTCTGTCCGCAGCGCAAAGGTGGTGGGTGTGCTCGGATAATTAAACTCCCAGTAGTATTCATAGAGAAGATCATCGCGCCACTGGCTTTCTGATTCGCCTCGCGCCAGAGAATACAGGCTTTCTCCTTCAAATTGCTCGGGCGATTCGACCCCAGCAATATCCAGTATGGTCGGCGCAATATCGATATTGGCGGCAATCTCTTTAACCACATGATTAGTCTTCAAGCCATTACCCCAGGCTAAAAGCGGTACCCGCATGGATTCCTCGTAGGCATTGCGCTTATCGATTAGACCGTGCTCACCAAACATAAAGCCATTGTCACCCATCAGCATGACAATCGTGTCGTCGGCATGGCCATTGTCTTCGAGCCACTGGAACAGACGGCCGAGGCTCTCGTCCACAGCAGAGAGTGCTCGGTGGTAGCGCATCTTGTAGGCCTGAACATCCAGCGAGCTGTGATAGGGAAAGTCAACGCCGTGCCAGCTATTGCGCTGATTCTTTACCCACATCGGCTTACCCTCATAATTTTCAGGGGTATCAGCTTGGCTCTCAGGCACCGGAATAGTTCTGTCGGCATACTGCTCCGTGTGACGTTGAGCCGGGGCAAAATTGGCATGTACCGCCTTGTGAGAAAGGTACATAAAGAACGGTTCTTCGCTATCGCGACTGTCCAGCCAATCCACGGCGTAATCGGTCAACTCATCAGTGATATAACCTTTTTGTTTAACCGGATCACCGTTGACATTGAGCATGCTCTGCTCGCCATTGGGTTTGGTGGGATAGTAGTGGCCCTGACCGGCAAAGCTAACCCAGTGATCAAATCCTGGTTGTGGATCATCAAGCTTACGTCCCGCTGGCGCCAATTCACCCATGTGCCACTTGCCGACAAAGGCGGTGTTGTAGCCGGCCTTTTGCAAGTACTCGGGAAAGAAAATAGTGCCTTCGCGGGGTGGCTTATTATTATCGACCACGCCGTGGTTGTGCATATACTGGCCGGTGAGGATCGAAGCGCGACTCGGAGAGCAGAGAGCCGTGGTGACAAAGGCATTCTCAAAATGCACACCCTCGGCGGCCATACGATCCATATTCGGCGTGTCTATAACGGGATTCATAAAACCCAGTTCATCGTAGCGCTGATCGTCGGTGAGAACATAGATAACGTTCTTTGGCTTGTTGACCGGTTGAGCACTTTCTAGAACCGCACTTTGCCCGCCACCCTCTGTGTCATTACAACCAACCAGTGCCGAAATCAATATTGTTACAGCAGCCTTGCCTATGAGGCTATTTGACCAATCGCGTTTAAAACCATTCATGTATAAATCCTTAAATACTCTTATTGAATTTTTTTGTTTTTGTTTTTATTCTTGGCATTAGTCTTTAACGCGCAGCTGAATACTTTTTAGATCAGCTCCACGAGACGACGAACCCACCATCAAGGTGAAGGCTCCGGGCTCGACTACCCACTCCATAGCACGGTTGTAATAGGCCAGCATCTCAGGCTCTACGGTAAAGCTAACGCGCTTTGACTCGCCCGCCAGTAGATAGATCTTTTCAAACCCCTTGAGCTCCTTTACCGGCCGGGTTATTTCGCTGTAATTGTCACGGACATAAAACTGTACCGTTTCATAACCCGCGCGATCGCCACTGTTAGTAACGGTCACCGATAGTTTGGTGCTCTCGGTTTTTTCAATGCTTTTGTTATCCAGAACTGGCTGAGAAAAAGCAAATTCGGTATAGCTAAGACCGTAACCAAACTCAAATAGATTGCGGGTCGGCGCATCGGCATATTTATGCTTGTAAGCCGAGGGTTTGTGGTTATAGATCGCCTGAGTGTGGCCGATGCTATAGGGCACAGTGATGGGCAATTTACCGCTGGGATTAGTCACCCCATAGATAATTTCTGCCAGTGCCTGCCCGCCCATCGCACCGGGCTCCCAGGCTTCAATAACAGCAGCACTGTTATCCACGACCCAGGGTTCAGCGATCGGTCGGCCATTAACCAAGACCACAATCACCGGTGTTCCAGTTGCGTGAATGGCCTGTACCAACTCAAGCTGTCGGCCGATAAGATTGATCGACGAGCGGGCAACATTTTCCCCGGAGGTCTTGCCTTTTTTGTCGTAGCGCAGGGGGTTTTCACCGACTACCACGACCGCGGCCTGAGACTGACTCGCGCGCTTGGCGGCGCCGAGAATATCCTCTGTAGAAAGATTTTTAACCTGTTTGCCAACATCGTAAAAATCAATATCTTTAGGACTGGCGGCAACTGCTCTTAGTCCTTCGAGTACGGTTGTGACATTGTTTTCTGGCTGTTGCAGCACCCAGTCCCCAAGAATCGTATGGTTGTCAGCATTGGGGCCGGTAACAAAGACTTTAGTGTTTTTTTGCAACGGTAGAATACTGGCGTTATTGGTTAGCAGTACGATTGCCTGACTCGCCATGTCCAGTGCCGTTTGCTGGTGGGCTGCGGTAAATACCGACTGTGCAACCAGGCTTTCATCGACGTAGGGATTTTCAAATAATCCGAGACGAAATTTGGCTAGCAGCATTGGGCCCACAGATGCATCTATGCGCTCCTCGGAGAGTCGACCTTCATTGACCAGTTCCACGAGAGGCTCAAGAAAGTCAGGCCCGTGCATATGCATATCCATTCCCGCATGCACGGTTTGGAAGACCGCCTCCTTTTGACTGGTGGCAACTCGATGAAAGGTATGCAAGCGTTCGATGTCCATCCAATCACTGACCACAAAGCCTTTAAAGCCCCACTCCTCACGCAACACATCATTGAGCAGATAACGACTGCCATGGGCGGGTTCACCATTGATCTCATTGTGCGCAGCCATAAAGGTAAACACGCCGGCATCGACTGCTCGCTTAAAGGGTGGGAAGAAATCCTGGCGCAGACTGCGCTCGGAGACATCCATGGGTGACAGATTAATACCATTGATCGGATCACCACCGGCAACCCAGTGTTTGGCGTTGGCAATGACCTTCTGTGGCCCATCGAAGTCCCCCTGCTGGAGGCCCTCTATTGTTGCCACACCCATTTCAGCGACGAGGAAGGGATCTTCGCCAAAGGTTTCACCGACTCGACCCCAGCGCGGATCACGGGCTATATCCACATTCGGTGTAAAGCTCCAGTGAGAGCCTGTGGCGCGCATCTCACGCGCGGTTTCGACACTTGCCTGTTTAACGAGTCCAAGGTTCCATGAACTAGCCATGCCCAGAGGCGCAGGATAGACCGTGGAACCACTGACCATGGCGTTGCCGTGGATCGCATCTATACCAATTAGCAAAGGGATACCCAAACGGCTCTGTGCCGCGTGGCGCTGTAATAAGTTAGCCTCAGTAGCGGTCAATACATGAAGGAATGAACCGACTTTGCCGGTCTCGATAAACGCTGGAATCTGCGACGAGTGAAGATCGGGATAGAAACCATGGGCGTCACTCTTGGCGAGGTCATCAATGGACATGTGCTGCTCTGATTCAGCAGTGTGATCAATACCTACGTACTGACACATCTGCCCCACCTTCTCCTCCAGGGTCATCCGTGGCAATAGATCGGCCACCCGCTGCTCAGCGGTTAGGCTGGCGTCTAGGTAGGCGGGCAAAAGTTCACTGCTGATCGAGGTTAAGGACGCAGTAGAAATCAGTAAACCGGTAAAGCTAAGTAATAATTTTTTCATGATCGGTGTAAAAGGCCCTATTGTTTAATGGATATAATTAACGTTGTTTGTAATTAACGGTTTGTTACCCGACTGTTTGTTACGGGATAGTTTGTTACGGGATAGCTTGCTACTAAATAGCTGTTTTTCATGTCAGATTAATCTGGGCACGCACAGTGTTTGCTTTCAATGGCACTGCAAAGGTACCGCCGTTAGCCGCGCTCACCTGCATATGGTAGAGCCCCTTATAGCCGGTAAAATTAACCTCTCCTCGACTATCGGTGATTAATTCAACCTCGGTAGACCAGCGTTTATTGACTAGGTCATGCCACACCTGGCCATTAGGTTTCAATCGCAAGTTGCGATCAACCAGTGCTGCATCGGGCTTTGGTACGCTGTTTTTAGCGTACTCAAAGGGCGTCCAGGTAAGCAGTCCGGTCATCTGCGGATGACTGAAGACAGCGGTCATAAAGTCTTCGCTATAACGTGCCTGAAACTCTAAATCCGGAGTTTCAAAATCAAACTCGGTAACCTGTAACTCGGTATTTAGCGTGGCGAAATCATTCATAATAGAGAGCAACTCTTGCGGCGCTGTAGGCGCAAACCCCTTGGGGATATGTGCTTGAAATCCAATCCCTTGAATAGCCGCGCCCTGCTTCAAAAGGCCCTGTATATAATTAAAATAAAAGGTTCTGTGACGCACTGAATTCTTAGTTAGCACTCCGTAGTCGTTGATATAGCGTTTAACCTCGGGCCGAATCTGCTGCACCTGTTTGAACCAATCGACAGCGACCTCGGGACCGAGAATATCCATAAACTCATGACTACTAAAAGGCTCGTTGAGCACATCCCATTCAGTTAGGGGATGGCCATATTGGCTGACCATTTTGTCGATATGGTCATTGAGTAGCTTGCGTAACTGCACTTTATTGCCCGAATATCTGGCATGTTCTGCTGCAGCTCGTCTGAAACCGGGCCAGATTAAACAGTGCCCTCGAACCGGGATACTGCGCTCTGCACACCAATTCATAAAAGGTTGGATGTACTGGAGATTGTTGTCATGGTGCTTCCACTTAAACGCATTCTCAGGGGTCAGTTTGTGGAACAGTAAATCGCAGTAATCTAAATGACGCTGTCTTATCTCCTGAGGATATGGGCTGCCATAGAGGCGCCTTAAGCGCGGTGCCGCACCAAAACCAAAATCATGGCGATAGAGATTTGCTTTAACCGGCAGATTTGCCAGGGGCATGCCCGCAGCGTCTGTTACCCTGACATTAAAGCGGCCTTTGCGAAGCACTTCGATGCGCTGCTTAGCGTCTTTTCGCCAACCGGCACTGTCTTCCATACCGGCATAAGAACTGGCTGCAATAGAAAGGTTTTCAGCCTGTTTTGCGAACCCGAAAGACGGAACGGCCGCTGCCACAGAAGATATAAAGCGTCGCCTGTTCAAAATCCAATTACCACCCGTATTCAGTTAAAGTAAAAGCAGCTCTAAAGTGACCCTATCTGCATGTTTGAAGGCTATAACCCTCCCAGCGAGAACCGCCAGGAGGGCAATAGTCGGAGCTCTAGAACTTGTAACGGAGGCCCAGTGCATAACGCCGGCCAAATTCACGATAGGAAATAATCCGTGATTCGTCGCCAGCAAAAGTGACTGGCTTTTCGTTGGTCAGATTAATCGCCTCTGCGGTCAACGTGAGGCCGGTATCACCCACCTGATAACTCATGCTGGCATCAACCTGAGAATAGGCTTTGTGATAGATTGGCAGACCACCCAGGCTTGAGGTGAAGAGTAAGAAATCATCACGTTCGGTGTAGGAGATACGACCGGAAAAGTCCTCTTTTTCATAGAACAGCACCAGATTCATACTTGATTCCGAGAGTCCTTCCAATGGCAGTTCGTTGCCAAATGGATCATCTCTACCTGTAGAGCTATCAATCATGGTGTAGTTAAAGATCGTACCCAAACCATTAAAGGGAGCCGGCAGCTCAGTGAAATTCTGCTGATAAGAGAACTCAAGACCCTGAATAGTAGCGCCTTCACCGTTAGACGGTGCCGTGACCAAATACTCTACCGCATCACCGTTGTCGTCTGTTTCAAACCCGGGAACAACTTCGCTGAACTGAGTTGATGAAACGTAGGAGCTGACGTCTTTGTAAAATGCAGCGGTCGAGAGTAAACCACCCTTATTAAAATACCATTCCAGAGACAGATCGAACTGATCGGCGAGAAACGGATTAAGGTCCGGATTACCACGAGTGGCTGTCTGTGCGCCCTGATTGACGTTATAGCCTAGGGTCAATTGCTGAAAGCTAGGACGAGACATCACTTTGGCATAACCACCACGCAGCAAGAGATCATCCTGAAGTACATAGACAATATTCATACTCGGCAATATTTCAGAATAGCTGCGTTTGTCGTTGAGTGGAATCAAGGCAGCGCCATCGTAGGTATTACTGTTACCTTCCTGATCGGTACTGACGTAGCGCAGACCAAAATTGCCGCGCAGCTTATCAGTGGCGAAGGTCGCCATGGCATAGACTGCAGTAATTTCTTCGCTAACATCCCAGTTACTAATACCGTCCTGCTTGGCTCGAATCACTGGGGTCCCTAATTGGCCGTCAGCATCGTAGGAATAATCTTCCAGAATCATGCTTGCCGATGGAAGGAACCAAGATGAAGGCATGCCGCCAGTAACGGAAAAGTCATCGACTGGAAAAGTACTGTCGCCAATATAATCTGCCAAGGTACAGCTGTGAGCATCATCGCCACAGGTCGAGCCGCCTCTAGAGTTAACCGAATCGACAGCTTTGTATTGCTGCTTAGTACGATCACGGTATTTAGCGCCGAACTTTACGCTGGTGATCCAGCTATCATTAATCGTGCGTTCGAAATCTAACTGGGCGTACTCTTCTTCGTCAGTGTTTTGTAGCACTGCGCGCGACAGATTCTGCCACACCAGGTCGGAGGGTGCAGACACCGCCTCACCGCCAGCCAAGGTCGCAGCCAGAGTGGAGAATTGAACACCGCGAGTATCATAGGAAACACTGCTTCCCTTTGGCCCAAAGGTGGCAAATAAAGCTGGATCCTGTTTGCCCTCACCATCGGAAGCGCCAACGCGTGCCGACACCAACCAATCTTCAGAGGTCCAATCTACAGAGAGATTGACGGCTTCGGTCGAATAGTTATATTCGCGATCAAAGGCAGCGACAAAATAGCGCTGATGAAATGATTTGTTACTGGTGCTGTTAGTCACTGCGACAAAATTATCGCCGTCGAGAACGGCACTCTCAATCAGCGTATTGCCGACACCACCTGGGGCATCAGTAAATCGATAAGCGCTGTTGCTGGCGTGCTCAAAACGGGTTAAGTCAGTGGTCAAATAATCTAACTTAACGTCGATGTTATCATTCGGTCGATATTGAAAAACAACATTGAGACCGGAGCGCTCACGCTCTTCAAGGCGAATATTTTGACGTATATCCTTGGGCATATAACCGTAGTCAATACCATCAACCGGTGCAGTTAACTTCGCTGGAGAACCTGCATCGCTAATCGTACCTGTAGCGGCGTTAAAACCCACATAGCGATAGCCAAAGGATTCGACACTGTCACGACGGAAAGGCTCTTCGGAATTGTTGTAACTGACCAGGACACCTAATTCGCGGCCCTGAGAGTCAGTCTCAGAATCGGTGTATAAAAACGAATAGTTTTCACCTTCATCGTCCCGCAACTTGTTAAACGATTGCTTGAGATTGACTACCGCAGTGCGGTTTTTGAAATCCAATGGCGAACGCGTCTTGAGGTTAACCGTTCCGCCCAGAGAACCTTCATCCTGGCTGGCCGAGGGTGTCTTAAACACTTCAAGGCTCTCCACTAGCTCTGGCGAGATGGTGTTGTAGTTAAAGCTTCGTGAACCACCGGATACAGAGGTGGTTGAAATAGTTTGGCCGTTTACTGTGGCGCGATTCAATGCCGGTGGCGTACCACGGACACTGACCTCACTGCCCTCTCCTACACCGTCGTTGTCGCCGGCACTAACGTTAGTACCGCGGCTAATTTGCACGCCGGTAACACGCTGTAGTGACTCGGCGACATTGTGATCGGGGAACTTGCCCAGATCTTCTGATGTTATGACCTCAACAAACTCATTTGAGTTGCGTTTGCGGTCAATTGATTTCTCAAGACTGGCGCGAACACCAGTCACAACAACTTCTTCTATCCCAGCGTCCTGAGCCATGGACTGATGAGAAAATCCAGACGTGGCTATCACTACACATAGCAGCCTTAGTTTAAAAGACCCATTGGTTAAATTCGACATTGCAAAATCCCCGTGATTACTTTATTTGTGTTTTTAATTATTACTACTTCGACGCGTCATAGTTGCACTTTCGCCTATCTTGAATAATCAGGAATTGCTTAAATGCAGCGTCAGGAAATGGGGATTTTTAATGTAGGGTTTTTCCTACAGGGCATAGAAAGGAGTCAGAATTGTTACAAAAGTAAACCCGACTTATTGGCATATAGAGTCAGCTCTGCATTGTTTGAAAATCCCATTTTCAGCATTAATCTTGATCTATGAGTGGCGATAGTCTTGGCACTCACCTGTAATTTCTCGGCAATATCTTTTGCCCTTTTACCTGAAGCCAATTCGAGAAAAATTTGATATTCCCGGTCTGAAAGTGACTCATAGAGAGAAAAATCATCTTCACTAGAAAAGCTCCGACTCATGCTGTTAGCTAAAAGTCCGCCCACAATTTCGTTGATATAGCGTCCACCTGCAGCAGCAGTTTTTACTGCCTTTACAATTTCTGATTCTTCCGAGTCTTTTGATATATAGCCTGCTGCGCCAGCCTGAATCAATCTAATAGCGTATTGAGATTCAGGATAACTACTCAGAATCAGCACCGGTAGATGAGGCTTTTCTGACTTAATTTGTTTTAGTACATCGACACCACTGCGGCCGGGCAGACGGATATCCAGTACGACCAAGTTCCAGTCTTGACTTCTAACCTGATGTATCGCTTCGATTGCGTCATTGGCCTCACCGAATACCACCAAGCCCAGATGTTCAACAAGCATCTGTTTTAACCCATTTCTAACTACAGCATGATCGTCAACAAGAAGAATGGATGACATAACTTATCCTATGTAAAGGAGATTAATGATTTTATTTTGTCGCAAAGTAACAGATACTTGCCAAATCAGGAACCAGAAATGGTTGGTTTTATAAAAATATCTGACTAAAGTTTTCAACACCACATAAGTAACTTGTTATTTATTTCGGCTTGTAAGCTTTATGCAAACGCGATTTATAAGCCCAGTAAAGGGCATCAAGCCATAGAACCAAAGGGTCACTAATGTCGGCACCGCTCCATCTTATCCTTGCATGCCTCACCGCCTGCACTGCCCTGTTTTTAACTGTGACTATGGCCAGTGCAGACATTCAGGTAGAGCAAGTTGGCAATGCCGACAAGCTAGTACTGCTATCATCACTCACCGAGCCAGAGCGTAACTGGCTGCGCAAACACCGAACCATCAGGCACGGTATCGTCAGCAACCAAATGCCTTTCGAATACGTGGACAGTAGCGGCCAGTATCGCGGGTTGACCTCAGACTATATCGCCATTATCAGTGAACAGCTGGGCATTAATTTTGAGCCATCTTTCTTCTCCGATCTAACCACCCTATCAAACGGAGTTCGAGAAAAGCGCATAGACCTAGCCAGCTATCTGCCGCCGCCCCGAGGACAACTAAGCTACAGCGAAACGGTTATAGAAATGCCAATCGCCCTCTTTGGCCGACAAGATTCCGCGCTAATCGTTGGCATTGAGTCGATTCGCGATGAACGTGTAGTCATTGAAAAGCCTTCCAAAGCACAGCAAATACTCTCTCAATACTATCCTCAGATTACGGTTAGCTATGTGGATACGCCCGCCGAGGGTATTCAAGCAGTGCTCGCAGGAAAAGCTGATATATTCATTCACAATGTCTTTTCAGTCGAATACTACACTCGTAAGCTGGGGTTGCCGCCGTTAAAAACGGTGTCTAACACCCCTTATACTTTTGATATTGCATTTGCGGTAACCGAGGAACTCAGGCCCTTTATCCCGATCTTCCAAAAGGTGATCTCAGGCCTAAGCAAACGGGAAAGACAGCTAATTTTCGATAAGTGGGTCAATATTGAAATAACCCGCAAACTCGACCTCAAAAAAATAGGACTCTGGGCCGGTGGCGCCCTACTGTTTGTTCTACTGGTATTTCTGTCCATTCTGCGCTGGAACAAAATACTTCAGGAGAGAGTTGCCTACAGAACCCAAGAGCTTGAGTTGTCTAGTAAAAACTTGCGCAGCCTTGCCCGTCATATGGATCAGGTACGAGAGGAGGAAAAGGCAAAGTTAGCCCGTGAAATTCATGATGAGCTCGGCCACACTCTGATTTCTCTGACCATGGCTGTGAGGCGATTGAAGAGTATAGCCTCGAAAAACTTTGATACGCCTGAGGCAAACAGCCCTCAAATCCAGAGTTCGCAAATCAAGAACTCGCAAATAAAAAGTACTGAGCTAAATAAGCAATTTGATGAAATTAAGGCCTTACTACTGCAGGCGTCAAGTACCTCCAGGTCCATCATGTCTGACCTGCGACCCAGTGTTTTAGAGGATTTGGGATTGACTGCAGCCATAGAGTGGCTGGCCCATGAATTTGAAATCCATCATCAAACTCTGTGTGTTGTTCGCGGCACCCAGCCCCCTGAGACCCTTTCACCCGCCATTGCTATCGCGGTATTTCGGATCGTTCAAGAGTCACTGACCAATATCGCCAAACATGCCATCGCCAAGAAGGTTCAGATTAAGCTCAGCAGTGACAATGGGCTTCTTAAAGTAGAGATTATTGACGACGGCGTTGGCCTGCAGAGCGGCTGGAAAAATAAAGAAGGCTCATTTGGCTTCCAGGGTATGCGCGAGAGAGCAATGAGTTTCAACGGCGAAATCAGCGTCGCCAATGGCAAAAAGTCCGGGGTGGTCTTAAGACTCCAAATCCCCTATCAAACATCAGACGTCGACACTAAACAGTAAATTAGTACGGACGAAAACTCTTTTCCGTGCCAGACCATTTAAAGGGGACATAAATCATTCATCAAGGGATCTCTAGATGCGTATAAGATTAAACATGGCGATTCTTTGCCTAGCGCTTGTGCCACTAACGGCCAGCGCACTTGCTCAGCAGCGACCGAATATTTTATTAATTATGGCCGAGGATATGAGCGCTAGAGTCGGTGCATTTGGTGATAGTGTCGCTGTCACACCCAATCTCGATCGTCTCGCCAGCACCAGTGTTCGCTATCCTAATACATTTACCACTGCTGGCGTTTGCGCGCCGAGTCGCGCCGCGCATATACTCGCGGTACACCAGATGTCAGTGGGTGGACAGCACATGCGCACCCGCTCTTTTAAGGAGTCCGCCTACCGCTCGGTCCCGCCAGCACATATCAAAGCCTATCCAGAATTGTTGCGTCGCCAAGGCTATTACACCTTTACCAGTTCCAAGCTCGACTATCAGTTCAGCAATACATCTGCCGGTTCAGGGCCTTTTAGTATCTGGGACTACGAGGGCCCGCAATCTACCTGGCAGGGTCGTGCAGAAGGTCAGCCGTTTTTTGGTTTCGTGACACTTAACCAGAGCCATGAGCGGCAGATGTTTCCTGACGTGGTGGCGGCAAACAATGCCACAGGTACTAGATCTCAGGTAGTCAATCCCGATCAGGTTCTGGTGCCGCCCTACTACCCCGACCATGCCGCTATCCGCGCTGATATTGCGCAGCATTACAACAATATTTTCACCATGGATCAGATGGTGGGCAAGTTGCTCCGCCAACTTGAGGAAGACGGCTTGGCTGATAATACGATTGTTATCTGGACTACCGACCATGGCGATGGCCTGCCCCGAGGCAAGCGGGAAATTTATGACAGTGGCATCAAGGTGCCATTAATTGTGCACTGGCCCGCGGACCTTAAGCCTGCAATGTTGAATCCCGACAGTATTGATAAAAAGCTGGTTAGCTTTGTCGATATAGGGCCCAGTGTTTTGACCATAGCGGGGATCCCGGTGCCTGACTACATGCATGGCAGTGCTCAGCTAGTTCCGGGTGCCAGTCCCAAAAGAGACTATATCTATGCCGCCAAAGACCGGCTAGACGGCTTTAACTTTCGTGAGCGCGCAGTGCGCGATGGTCAGTTTAAATACATTGCGAACCTGCTCCCAGGCCTCCCAGGTGCCACGCACATTACTTACCGCGATCAACTGGCCACCATGCAAACTCTCTGGCAACAGTTCGGTGCAGATAAGCTAAATGCAGCGCAACGCTTGTGGTTTGAGCCGCGCCCAGCAGAAGAGCTCTACGATATAGTTGCCGACCCCCATGAGATCAATAACCTCATAAACTCTGTCGAACAGGCAGCGACTCTGGCGCGAATGAGGAGTGCATTAACCGACTGGCGGGTCGCGATTGTCGACTACAGTGAGACAGCAGAATTACAGATGGCTAAGGATTTTTGGCCCAATGGAAAGCAGCCAGTCACTCAAGCACCTGAGATCTCAATTGATAACCTGGGCACCGCAAGCATAGCGCCTGCGGCAGTCGATGATTCAGTTGGATATAGGGTCAATGGCGGCGCATGGAAGCTCTACAGCAAACCTCTGTCACTGCCCAAAAGCGCTATCATAGAGGCTAAATCGGTTCGCTATGGATGGGCAGAGAGCCAACTGACCCGTGCATCTCTTTAAATAGCACAGGTGATTAGAATAACAAACACTTCGATATCGCTTTACTCACTGCTAATTTTTTTGATCATAGCCGCAATAGAATCCCGGGCGTAGGGTTGGTTAATCGACCAAACCTGCGCTGCGGTTTCAATCTCTAACATCTCTTTGTGACTATTGGTGCCGCCTGCTGTGCGCAGAGTCTGTTTGGTGCGCAACAGCAGCTCTTTCGGTAAGTCGCGTATATTGGCAGTGAATTCAAAGGCCTCTGCAACCAGATCCTCATCGCTGACACACTTCCAGGCCAGGCCCTTTTCAACCGCCTCACGACCACTCAATGATTGAGAAAACAGCAGCATACCCGCCGCCGTATTCCAGTTAACAAGCTGTCGCAACATCCAAGTATTGCCGCCGCCCGGATGCAGGCCCAAACCAAAGAAACGCGGTTCAAAGCGCGCCTTCTCAGTGACAATACGCACATCACAACCCACAGCCATATTAAAGCCAGCGCCAACAGCTGCGCCATTCACTGCGGCTATGGTAGGTAATTTACAGTTAGCGATGCTTAAAAAGCCGCTATAAATCGCTTCTAGGATCTCTTGGTCGGGAATCAAATCACTCAACTGCCCGCCAGCGCAGAATGCGCGACCGCTGCCCGTGACGATTAAGGCCTTAACCTCTGGGTGCTCTTCCGCCTCTTTTACATAGCGAACAATCTCCGCGCAGACCTCGCGGGTCAACATATTGCGTTTATCGGGATTATTGAGAGTAAGCAGCGCCGCGTTATCACGGATTTCAAACAGCACATGTGACATAAGATAAGTCTCGTTAAAGGCCAAAATGCAAGGATAGCACTACAATGCTTCTATGGTGCAATGACATACCGTATAGTCGCGCAAATACCACTAGTACAATAGTCTTTAGCAATCAGGAGTTTTATTTTGACGCTGCAAAATACAACCAAGAAGCTCTCTGCCAATCGTCTTGTCGCCCATCGTGGCCTACAGGCGAGCTACCCAGAAAACACTGGGTTATCAGTGCAAAAGGCTATTGAGGCCGGCGCCCTATTTGTCGAAATCGATATTCAGCTAAGCCTCGACCAACAGCCCATGGTCTACCACGATATCAGCTTAAAGCGTGTTAGTGGCCAGGACAGGACGATCTCATCCCTGACTTGCAGCGACCTGATGTCATTACCCGCCTATGAGCCGGAACGTCTCGGCGAAGAGTTTATCGACGAGACTATTTCATCACTGAACCAGGTGGTTGACATCATTCTCAACCATCCACAGGTGACGCTGTTTGTAGAACTCAAAGAAGAATCCATTGCTGAATTTGGCGCCGAAATAATGCTTGCGAATGTTTGTGACGCGCTCAAGCCAATTCGCGATCGGGCCGTATTAATCAGCTTTGACTACAGCATCATTGCCAGCGCCAAGGCCAACGGCTGGCCTCAAGCTGGCCCCGTGCTATTGGAATGGAGTCATATCCACAGCGACCAGATAACAGCCATCGCCGGAGACTACACTTTTGTAGATTACAAACTTATTCCCGAGACAGAAAATCTAGACGGCCTAGCTTGCAAACTCGTCACCTACGAAGTGGGCACCGGGCAACTAGCCAACGAACTGGCAGGCCGCGGCGTCGCTATGTTTGAAACCTTTGATATTGGCAGCCTACTCAAATAACGGAATACACTTTTTAATGAATAGCGTAATAAAGAGCAAAATAAAGAGCAACATAAAGAGCCCAATGAATAACGATATGGAAATCCCTACACCACAAACCTATGACCTCTGCGTAATTGGCGGCGGCATTCAAGGCGCAGGCGTCGCCCAGGCCGCGGCACTCAGCGGACTCTCCGTAGCGCTTATTGAAAAAAGTGATTGGGGTGCAGGCACCTCTTCCAAATCCAGCAAGCTTATCCACGGTGGCTTGCGTTACTTGCAGACAATGCAAATTGGCCTTGTCTACGAGAGTCTCCGGGAACGCCGCATCCTTTTGGATATTGCTGAAGACATAGTCAAACCGAACTGGTTCTACCTGCCGGTATATAAAAGCGACCGCTTTAAAGCCTGGCAAGTGCGCATCGGATTAATGCTCTACCGACTGCTGGCAGGGTGGAATAATCTAGCCGGATTTGAGCAGCTTCCGCGGGAACAGTGGCATCAATTACAGGGGCTCAATACATCGGACCTGGAATGCGTGTTTATCTACCAAGATGCCCAGACCGACGACAAAATATTAACCCAACGCGTAGTCGCCTCCGCCGAACAACATGGCGCCACCCTACTCTGCCCAGCTAAGTTTTTAACCGCTGAAGAAAATGACAATGGCTATCTTGTCACCCTCGCCATCGGCGATGAAATCAGCAGCTTAAAGTGCCGTACATTGGTCAACGCCGGTGGCCCATGGGTCAATCGGATAGCCGAGACCATCGAGCCCAAACCGCCAACTATCGACGTAGATTTGATCAAAGGAACCCACTTAGAATTTACTCAACGGCTCAGCGAAAAATGTTTTTATATTGAAGCCAAACAGGATCACCGGGCGATTTTTGTACTGCCTTTTAAAGGCGGCACATTACTCGGCACCACAGAGCAATTATTCGAAGGCAACCCCGACGGCGTAGTGCCCAGCGAAGAAGAAACCAACTATCTCCTAGAGGTGATTCATAGTCATTTCCCTCACTTCAATCATCAGCCGAGTGAATCATGGGCTGGTCTAAGAGTCTTACCTGCAAGTGGAAATAACCCCTTCAAGCGCAGTCGTGAAGTCCAGTTCGCAGAGACCAATAACTACCTGGCAATCTATGGAGGCAAGCTCACAGGCTATCGCTCCACCGCGGAAAATGCATTGAAAAGGATTTTGAAGTCGATGCTGCTGGAGGCTAACCAAGCAGAAAAGTTGGAGCCAACAGGTGCCAGTAAAAAGACAGACTTCTACAGAATGGGCGACACATCAAAGGTTAAAATTTAGTCGGGTATTTTCTCATAAAGGCGAGAGCTAAATAGCTGGGAATCAGTATAAAAACGGCAAGAAAAAAATAGCCTGACACTGTCTGTGATAGATTTGGGTAAACCAGTAAAGTTACAACCAAACTAACTAGAAAAACGATTAAACCAGCCAAAGCTAGGTGAGTTTGATGACCATATAGCCTCTCGCTGAGGCTATATAAAAAACCACAGAATCCAACTATCGACCCGACAATCAACATCATTATTCCAGGCCCAGCAGCAACACCAATCCCGCCCCAGACAAGACTCACAGTAAACCAAGTCAAAAGCACATAAAGGTAACCCACGACTCTACACCCCAAATGATTAATAAATTAATGATAGAGCCAAACAAAAGCATCAGAGAAAAATTACAGATCAAACTGAGAAATAACAAAGAACATAAAAATAATAACCGACTTATCATACCGATCACGTATGCATCAAACAGAAAAGCGCACAGACTTTTACCAAGAACTCAGCACCAACCTCGCCAAGAAAGCATGGCCCTAGCCTTGAGATCAATCAGACCCCGCTTATACCTTTTATGATTTGGTGAAAAAGCGAGGACCTGTTTGAGCGACAGCGAGTTCCGCAGCGTCAGCAAATCATAAAAGGTATGGGGTCGATCTCAAGGCTAGGGCCATGCTTTCCGAAGCACCTAAACCCAAAGCCAACCCAAAAAAACAGCAGCCTCTACCCCCGCCGCCACTTAGTCCCCTCACGACTATCTTCCAACACCACGCCCATCGCCTTCAACTCCTCACGCACCCCATCAGCCCCAGCATAATCCTTATCCGCCTTAGCCTGATTACGCTTCGCAATAAGCACCTCAATCTCCTCAGCAGAAATATCACTGCCGCCGCGAGAATGGGTAAACCACTGCTCCGGATCCTGCTGTAGCAAACCCATCAAACCCGCCACCGCCAACAACCGACCCTTAGCCGCAGCCAAGGCATCCCCATCAGCCGCATTCATCTCACGGGCCAACTTATGCAACTCACTAATCGCCACAGGGGTATTCAAATCATCTAGCAGAGCAGCGTAAGCGTGAGTGTCAGCAATCTCCACATCAGCCGACTCAACGCCCACCTGAGTGCGCAAAAATCCATAGAGCGCATCCAGTGAACGCCAAGCGCTATCCAACAAGTCCTTGCCGAAGTGCTGTTCAGATCTGTAGTGAGCCGAGAGAATCACATAGCGCAAAACCTCACCCGGATACTGCTCCAATAGATCATTGACCATACGGAAATTGCCCAAAGACTTAGACATCTTCTCGCCTTCAATATTAATAAAACCATTGTGCATCCAGACATTGGCAAAGGGTTTTCCATCATGGGCACAGCAGCTCTGGGCAATCTCATTCTCATGGTGTGGGAAAATCAAATCCTGACCGCCACCGTGAATATCAATGGAATCACCCAAATGCTTTTCAATCATCGCCGAGCATTCCAGATGCCAGCCAGGACGGCCACGTCCCCAGGGACTGTCCCAACCCGGCTCGTCATCGGCAGAGGGCTTCCAGAGCACAAAATCGCCGGCGTATTTTTTGTAGGACGCCACCTCAACTCGAGCACCGGCGAGCATATCGTCCAAGGACCGACCGGATAGTTTTCCATAGTCCGCCATAGACTGCACAGCAAACAACACGTGGCCCTCAGACTCATAGGCGTGCTCCTTGGCAACCAGCCGCGAGATCATATCGATCATCTCGGGAATATGCTGAGTGGCGTATGGCACGATAGTGGGCGGCAGATTATTCAGCGCCTGCATATCATCAAAATAGGCTTCGGCATAACGGGTGGAGAGCACACTAATATCTTCACCCAACTCCGCAGCGGTTTTCATAATTTTGTCGTCAATATCGGTAATATTGCGCGCGTACTGAACATTGGGATAGAGACTCATCAACAACCGATAGAGCGTATCAAACACCACAGCTGGACGCGCGTTGCCTATATGCACACGGTTGTAGACCGTTGGCCCACAGACATACATAGTCACCCGCTCGCTATCTATAGGCTGGAATGGCTGCTTGCTGCGGGTCATGCTGTTGTATAGGGATAAACTCATGTTTCTCTCTTAATTTTTTTCTTAACTCTGAAAAGCCTTTAGCGAAGATTAAAAGCGTTTAGCAAAGATTAAAAGCCTTTAGCGCAAATTAAAAGCCCTTAGCGCAGGGCGGATGCCTTTAGCGCAACGCAATAGTTCGGTTAAAGACTAGTTTGTCCGCACTGCTGTGCTTCGCATCAACACAGTAATAGCCTTCACGCTCAAACTGAAAATGCTGACCAGCAGTGGCCGCAGCCAGACCTAACTCCGCCTTGCACTGCTTAACAACTTGCAGCGAATCAGGATTAAGGTGATCAATAAATGACCCCTCCCCCGCATCAGGCGCTGCAACAGTAAATAATTTCTCATAGAGATAGAGATCACAATCAATCGAGTTAGTCGCCGACACCCAGTGAATCACGCCACGTGGACGCACGCCCTCTGGGGGATCCTGACCAACAGTACCCGGAATATAAGAACAGATCAGTTCAACAATCTCACCCGCGGCATCCTTGATAACCTCGTCCGCGCGAATCACATAGCCACTGCGCAATCGAACATATTCACCGATCACCAAGCGCTTAAACTTCTTCCGCGACAATGTCGTGTCTTCATTAAAGTCATTGCGATCAATATATAGCTCACGAGTAAAGGGCAGTTCACGAGCAGGCAGATCATCACGATTGGGATGTCCAGGCGCAACCAACATTTCCTGCTGATCTTCTGGATAGTTATTCAGGGTAATCTTCAGCGGGTTCAACACACACATGGCACGATTGGCGTTGTTATTCAGATCTTCACGAATAAAGTGCTCAAACTGAGCCACATCAACTATGCCATCGGTTTTGGCAACAGCCAGACTATCGCAAAACTCCCGCACCGATGCCGCAGTCACACCGCGACGACGAAGCCCGGAAATCGTCGGCATACGCGGATCATTCCAGCCATCCACATGCCCTTCATCCACCAACTGCTTAAGCTTGCGCTTGCTGGTCATGGTGTAATTCAGATTCAGGCGACCAAACTCATATTGGCGGGGAATCGAAGGCAATGGCAGATTGCTGGTAAACCATTCATAGAGCGGTCGATTAGCGGCAAACTCCAGCGTACAGACCGAATGGGTCACTCCTTCGATGGCATCTTCCTGGCCATGAGCAAAGTCATAGGCCGGATAGATATTCCACTCATCACCGGTGCGATGGTGCGGTACTTTCTTAATCCGGTAGATCACCGGATCACGCATATTGATATTTGGCGAGTTCATATCAATTTTCGCCCGCAGTGTCATGGTGCCTTCATCAATGGCGCCAATTTTCATCTGCTCAAGCAACTCAAGGCTCTCCGCAGCAGGTCGCTCACGAAATGGGCTGTTCTTACCCACCTCGGTGAGTGTGCCGCGATACTCGCGCATCTGCTCGGCATTCAACTCACAGATATAGGCTTTACCATCTGTCACTAGCTGCTGCGCCCAGGTATACAGCTGACCGAAGTAATCCGACGCAAAGCGTGGTTCGCCACCCCAGTCAAAACCCAGCCAGCGCACATCTTCAATAATCGCCTGAACATATTCGTCGTCTTCTTTGTCAGGATTGGTGTCGTCAAAGCGCAGGTTACAGGTGCCGCCAAACTGCTCGGCAAGACCAAAGTTAAGACAGATCGACTTGGCATGACCTATGTGCAGGTAGCCATTGGGCTCAGGAGGGAAACGGGTCACCACCTCTTTTATACGGCCGGCTTCGAGGTCAGCAGTAATAACTTGCTGGATAAAATTTGTCGGTTTTTCGATATCAGTCATTTATATAAGTCTGGAGTGAAAAGATGGGCGAGATTATAGCCGCAGCCATCGGTGCATTAAACTAAAACCCCTACTAGATCCGCGATTAAGCTCACTTATCATGGATTAGCCAAAAATAAGCCTAAAAAGCTCAGCGCCAGAGCGCAAAACTCAAAGATCGGTTTTAATCCAACCCGTTAGCGCCTAAAATGCGGCCTTGCTAAGCAACCGCTAATTCTCACAGACTTTTTACAGGAACTCTTATGATTACATTGCGCACCACACAGGGTGATATTTCCATCGAACTCGATTTTGATAAGGCGCCTAACACTGCTGCCAACTATCTACAGTATGCCCGCGACGGTTTTTATAACGGCACTATCTTTCACCGTGTTATCCCCGGCTTTATGGTTCAGGGCGGCGGTATGGATGCAGAGATGAATGAGAAAGAATCTCGTGAGTCCATCGAAAACGAAGCTGACAACGGCCTGACCAATGAAATTGGTACTCTGGCTATGGCTCGCACCAGCGATCCACATTCCGCCTCTTCACAGTTCTTTATCAATGTGTCTAACAATGGCTTCCTGAACCACAGCGGTAAGAACAGCCAGGGTTGGGGCTATGCGGTATTTGGTAAGGTCGTTGAAGGCATGGACGTAGTTAACGCCATCACTGAGATGGAGACTGGCAGCGCCGGTCACCACCAGGATGTTCCCGTTGAAACTATTGAAGTGACCGAGACGGTTATTGGCGATGCTTACTCTGACAAGTAAGACAAAGTAGCTAACAAATAGCGAGTAAGTCTATGTCTGTGCTGTTTATTTCAGATCTTCACCTTGCACCTGAGCGCCCGGCAGTTACCCGGGCGTTTTTGTCTTTTCTGCGTGATCAAGCTTCTCAGGTCGAGGCGCTGTATATTCTCGGCGATCTCTTTGAAGCCTGGGTTGGAGACGATGACCCCACAGAATTGGCAGCACAGGTTCAGAGCCGTCTTGGCGAACTCAGCCAGTCAGGGGTAAAGCTCTATATTCAGCATGGTAACCGCGACTTCTTAATTGGCCGGCGTTTTATTCGGCGCTGTGGCGCAGAGTTATTGGCCGATGAGCACCTGATTGAATATCAGGGGCAGACTGCTTTAGTGATGCACGGCGACTCACTCTGTACTGATGATGTGGACTACCAGCGCTTTCGCCGCAAGGCCCGCAACCCAATCTATAAATGGTGTCTCTCCCACCTGCCCCTAAAGCGCCGCCAAAAGCTCGCCTCAGATTGGCGTGCCAAAAGCATGTCTGCCAACAGTAATAAAGCCACGGCAATTATGGATGTCAATTCGGCGGCGGTAGACGCAGTGATGGCCAAACATCAGGTTAAAGTGCTAATTCATGGCCATACTCATCGCCCAGACCAGCATCTGGTAAGCCAGGGTCAGCGCATTGTGTTGGGGGATTGGCATGATCTTGGCTGGGTAATCAGCATGAGTGAAGGAGGCTTTGCCCTGCACAGCTTTGCAATTGACGATCCCAATCAAATATTGACCCGTAAACAAGTCTAGATAAGCAGCCAAAAGCTGATAATATGGTCGAGAATTCTCCGCGATGGAGTGGCAATACTCGTACGACAGAGTATTATTAGCGCATCGCTAATTTGGTTAGAGGAAGTAAAAATGGAAACGGACAAGTACAGCGCAAAATCAATTTCAGGTAACCGTCAGAGCGGCATTCAAAGCACTGCCCTTGACCCCGCAGTCGTCAAAGTTCTGCGCAACACTTATATGCTGCTGGGCGTCACCCTAGCCTTCAGTGCGATTATGGCTGGCGTGGCTATGGCCATGAACGCTCCCTACTTTGGTCTCTGGACATTACTGCCCTACTTTGTCTGCCTGTGGATGACTGAGAAAAACAAAAACAATTCAATGGGTATAGTCTGGGTTTTTGCCCTTACTGGTTGGATGGGCTTCACTCTCGGGCCGATACTGAATATGTATCTGGCTGTACGTGGCGCTGAGCCGATTATGATGGCACTGGGCTCTACTGCCCTGGTGTTCTTCGCCTCCTCTGCTTACGTTATGACTACCCGCAAAAACCTTAACTTTATGACTGGTTTCTTGATGACCGGCATGTTGGTCGCCTTTATTGCCGCCATTGCCAACGTCTTTCTACAGATTCCGGCCTTGGCACTGACCGTCAGCGCGGCTTTTGCCTTGATCTCAACCGGCATGATTATGTGGCAGACTAGCGCCATTATTCACGGCGGCGAGCGCAACTATATCTCTGCCACAGTGACATTGTTTGTGATGATCTATAACCTGTTCCTGAGCCTACTGCACCTGTTTGGTATGGGCAGCGACGACTGAAACCATCTGGCATATCTGAGATAGAGAACATTTAAGCGCTATCTGGGATGTTGTTAAGATAAAATGGAAGGCTCCTGCATTGGAGCCTTTTTTTATTCTTCTGACGACAGTAAACCATGAGTGATAAACACTATTTGAGCAAGCTGGCGGACTGGTCCGAGGATCAGGCAGCCACGACTGCCGCGGAGGATTCGATTGCTCTCAATGCCGAGCACATCCAAGTGCTTGAGGCAGCCCGTGGTTTCTATGATCAATACGGCTTTTCACCGTCCATGCGGCCGCTGTGCAAAACCGTGGCCGAGCACTGCGGTCTCGAGAAAGGACGCAGTATCTATCTGTTACAACTGTTTCCCGGTAGTCCGGCCAAGTTAGTGGCGCGATATGCTGGGTTGCCGAAACCCAAAAACTGTATTTAGTCACCTCATTTCACCCAGCTGCTAGCAAGCACTCCAGCAGCCAATAAGAAGCCAAAAACCCAATGTCCGATCACAGTATTAATCCTGACCTCTATCCCGCCGCACTCGACGCCAAACTTGAGAACTTCAAAAGCACTCTCGATGGTCTCAACTTTCCTCAGGTAGAGGTGTTTGATTCAGCACCCAGCGGTTTCCGTATGCGTGCTGAATTTCGCATTTGGCATGAGGATGGAGTCGCCCATTACGCCATGAACCGTGCCGGTGAAAAACGCCCCTATATCATCAGCGACTTCCCTATTGCCGGTGAACTGATCGGTGAGCTTATGGCGCCCTTATTGGCTTCGATTAATGCCTCCGCGATCCTCAGTCGTAAACTGTTTAGTCTGGAGTTTCTCACCACCCTTAGTGGCGAAGCCTTAATTACTTTGATCTATCACCGTCCTGTGGACGAGGAATGGCTGCTGGCGGCACAGGCACTTGAAACGCAACATAGCATTATGGTGATTGGCCGCAGCCGCAAACAGAAGACCGTGCTAACCCGCGATTATGTCACCGAGACCTTGAGCGTAGATGAGGTGCAATACCAATATCAGCAGATTGAATCAGGGTTTACTCAGCCGAATGCCAAGGTCAACGAAAAGATGCTCAGTTGGGCCAGTGGTTGCTGCAAAACTATTAACGGGGTTGAGAATGGCGATCTAGTGGAGCTCTACTGTGGCAATGGCAACTTTACCGCGGTATTGGCCCAGCACTTTAAATCGGTGCTGGCGACCGAGATCTCGAAGATATCAGTGCGCTCGGCACAGACCAATTTTGCTCTAAATCATGTGGAAAACGTCACTGTAGTGCGGATGTCTAGCGAGGAGTTTACTCAGGCACTGAATGGCGAGCGACCCTTTCGGAGGCTCAAAGAGATTGATTTAAACAGCTATGATTTCTCCACCATCTTTGTCGATCCACCGCGAGCGGGTCTTGATGAAGGCACGCTGCAACTGGCCCAGCGCTTTGATAATATTCTCTATATTTCCTGCAATCCGGACACTCTGCGGGCCAATCTCGAGAGCTTGACTGAAACCCATGAGATTATCAGAACGGCGATATTTGATCAGTTTCCCTGGACCCACCATCTGGAGAGCGGTGTGCTGCTAAAGCGACGCCCTAGCTAAAGCCAGTTTGGGTTGTGTTTGAACTCTGTAAGCTTAGGCTAAACGGATAATCACTAACTCGAGCGCACTGGCCTGAATAAAATCACGGAAGGTTAACTCAATGGCCTCGCGCTCGGTATTGAGCCGGCGCTTTTCTGACTTTTCAAGGGCAGCCCAATCATCCAGTATCGGGATATGGGCCGTGGCCACAGCAAGCTGCTGGAACACGCTAAAATGCTGAGCTTCATCAGCACTGAGAATAATTTGCTGGGACAGCCAAGAAATACGCATGGCCGCTTCCGTTTCGCTGAGATCCTTCTGCACCAGCGCCCGGGCAATAATCTGCACCGACTGTCGGGCTTCCGCATCCTTGACCTTTAAGCGATTCTCAAGCTCTGTTTTGCCGTTTTCAAGCCGCTGTCGACGCCGGTACAGCTGCAGTGCTAAATAAGCCGCATAACCGCCCACTGCAAACAGGACGACTGCAGCCAGCAGCAACATCAATGGATTCGACAACATCTGAATCATTCCTTCTCTAGGGGTTTATCGCTGTCAGGGTGGCTGCCAACCAAAGGCAACAGCGGATCCGCATCAAGCATATTTTCAGGCAGGCTCTTTTTCGCCTTGGCACCGAGCTTCTTCAGTTCTTCTGTACGGCGAATAAGGTTGCCCCGACCACTTGATAGACGCTTATGAGCGGTGTCCCAAGCTTCCTGACTCTTTTCCAGATGCTTGCCAACCTCATCGAGGGATTCAATATAGAGTACAAACTGATCATAGAGGCCACCGGCCTTGTCGGCGATCAACTGAGCGTTGCGATTTTGATCTGCGTAGCGCCAGAGGTTTTTAATTGTTCGCAGAGTCACCATCAGGGTGCTTGGGCTAACCAAAATAATGCCGCGATCATAGGCATCGCGCATCATTTCAGGGTCGTGATCCAGGGCCAGCATAAAGGCCGACTCGATAGGCACAAAAATCAATACAAAATCGAGGCTATTAACCCCCTCGAGTTTTTCATAGTCCTTGCTGCTCAGGCCTTTGATATGGGCGCGTAAAGAGCTGAGGTGCTGGCGCAAGCAGAGCTTTTTTGACTCCTCGTCTTCGGCGTGAAAATAGCGTTCGTAATCCACCAGACTGACTTTGGCATCTATAACTATGTCCCGGCCTTCGGGAAGGTGGACGATTACATCCGGATTGCGGCGCTTGCCGGTTTCATCTTTTAGTGCCACCTGAGTGGTGTATTCGCGGCCATTGGTCAGGCCAGAATCTTCCAACAACTTTTCAAGAATAAATTCGCCCCAGTTGCCCTGAGCTTTATTGTCGCCGCGCAATGCAGTGGCCAGTGATACAGCATCCGCAGACACCTGCATGGTTTGCTTTTGCAGTTCGCTGATCTGGCCGACAAGCTTATTGCGCTCGGCATTTTCTTTATCGTAAGCAGTCTCAACCTGCTTACGGAAGTCGCCTATATCACGACGCAGTGGGCTGAGAGTGACTTCCAAAGCCTCTTTGCTTTGCAGCGAGAACTTTGTCTGCTTTTCATCAAAGATACGATTGGCCAGATTTTCAAACTCACTGCTCAAGGTCTTTTTAGCATCGGCCAGCAGCGCGATCTGTTCTTGATAGTGGTTCTGCTGACTGAGCAACTTCTGCTCGAGGGCACTGTTGAGGGTCAATAACTCTCGGCGCACCACCTCTAGCTGCTGTTGTTCGACAACTAATTTGTCGAGCTGTAGCTGAGTCTGAAACTGCTCGCTCTGGAGTTGTGCAGTCTTGCCACGAAGGATCGCCAGTGCCAAAACGCCACCGAGAATGAATCCTCCCAGGCCCCAAAAAACTGAAATAATATTAATAGATAATTGCATGGGCTTATTGTATCAGCCCACTGTCAATTGCACCGCTGTTTTGCGATTATAGAGTCCGTATATTGCAATTAAAAAATCACTCACTCAGGGAAATCAATCGCACCCATGCTGCCAGCACTTATCAATATCAGCCTCTTCCGTGACGCCATTGAACGGGACTGTTTAATCCTGACGCCAAACCAACGCCTGGCGGCTAAAATTATTCAGGCTTGGGGTGAGCAGATCAGCGATGATCCATCCCAGAACTGTGCGGCTTGGCGACAGCCACGCGTCTATTCCGTCGATCACTGGCTCAGAGCCTGCTGGGATGAGCTGCAAGATCAAAACCACGAATTAGTTCGTGGGCTGGCGATAGTCGGCACCCAACAGAGCCGCTACTACTGGGAGCGGGCTATTGCCGACGACGGTCTTGAGCAACCGGTGAATTTCGTCAAGCTGGCTGGGGATACCTTAAAGACATTGGAGAGTTGGAATCTCAGCGCCGATCAAGTGCCGGGAGAGAATCCCTCGGTAGAATATTTCAAGCGCTGGTGTGGCCGCTTTGATGAACTGCTGCAACGCAATAAGCTGCTTACCACCCAGCGCAGTTGGCAGCGGATAAAGCAGGGTTTTAACTCTGCTGCCCTCCCCGCTGAATCTGAAATCATGGTTTATGGCTTTCAATCCACACCGCCTTTGCAGGCCGCGCTGATTGCCAGTGCCAGCCAGCAGGTCAGCACTATAGATTCAGTCTCTGGTGATAATCAGGTGCTGCGGATTGAAGCCGAAGATTCTCAGCAGGAGTTACGTCTTGCGGCCAGCTGGGCAGCTCAGGAATTACACAACAATCCACAGCAGCGTATTGGTATTGTGGTGCCAGAGCTGAATAATTCGCTACAGCGCGTCGCACGGGTGGTCAATGAAGCGCTGAATACTATCAGTAATAATTCAGGCACCGAACGCTCAGAGGTCATTGCTAACATCTCAGCTGGCACCGCCCTGCGCGACACGCCCATGGTCAACAGTGCTCTGCTAATGATTGGCCTACTCAAGGATAAACGCCCACTCAGTGAATGGCTGCATCTGCTCTACTCACCCTACTCCGCCTTTGATCAGTTGCCCCTGACCTTTCGCGCTGACAGCGAAATACAGCTGCGCAAACGCAATCGTTTTGACTTCAGTCTCAGTCAATTTATTACCGCGGTGGCGCCCAAAAGCGATCCTGAGCAGCACGATGGGGCTGTTCTCCCTGAGAGCGATACAGCCCTGAGCGAGTTAAAGATCCTCAACCCGCTAAAGAACCTGCGTGATTACGAACGCCGACAGATCAACAGCCAGCAGAGCTTTGCCGCCTGGGGCGATTTCTTTGTCAGCTATCTCACCGATCTCGGCTGGCCCGGCAAGCGCGTGCTCAACAGTCCCGAGTACCAGCAGCGCCAACACTGGAATCGACTGCTGGAACAGTTTACTGGCCTCGATAACCTAGGTATTGAAGTAGGCCTCTCCACAGCCTTTAAACACCTGCAACAGTTGGCTCAGGATTCAGTGTTTCATCCCCAGACCGCCGATGCGCCGCTACAGATCCTCGGGCTGCTGGAAGGCTCCGGACTGCGCTTTGATCAACTGTGGATTGTCGATATGCACAGCCAGAATTTCCCCGCCTCAGTGGCCATTAACCAGCTGTTGCCGGCAGAGTTTCAGCGCCTGTATCAGATGCCCTACAGCCTCCCAGAGCGAGAGTTAGATATCGCCAACAAACTATTACAAGAATACAAAAACAACAGTGGCCGACTGATTGTCAGCTACCCGAAATTCCGCGGCGAAGAGCAGCTCGACCCGAGCCCCTTAATTACCGACATCGGTATTAGTCCCCATCCAATAATTGACAGTCCTAAGGCCCATCCACCCTGGCTTTATCAGGACTATCAATGCCAGCTGCTGGCAGACCAAGCACCGGCCTATCAACCGACATTAGAAAACATTCGCGGCGGCAGCACCCTGCTAAAGAACCAATCTATCTGTCCGTTTAATGCCTTTGTCACTCACCGACTAAAGGCTGAGCCCCTGGAGGAACCCACTCAGGGTTTGTCCGCTATGGATCGCGGTTCCCTGCTCCATGAAATTCTCTATCGCCTCTGGGGTATCTGGAAAAGCTCTACCACCTTGCAGGCTCTGAGTCAGGAACAGCTTGAGCAACAGCTGACAATCACCATCGGCGAGTGCCTCACAGAATGGGCGCCACGCCACCCCATCCTTCGCGGCGATCGCTTTCGTGGGCTCGAGCAGCAGCGTTTAGAGAAACTTCTGGCGCAATGGCTGGAAGAAGAGAAGCTGCGTCCGCCCTTCGAAGTGGTCGAGTTGGAAAGTAAAAATAGCGTTCGCCTCGGTGATCTAGAGATCAATTTGCGTCTTGATCGGGTGGATAAAATCGGCGATAAGCTACTGGTTATTGACTACAAATCCGGTGAAGTAAAAGAGTCCAGTTGGAGCGGTTCGCGCCCAGTAGACCCTCAGTTACCTCTCTATGTTCTAGCCAGTAACCCCAGAGCCAATGGCTGTGCCTTTGCTCAGATCAAAGGCGGCAAAATTAAGTTTGTTGGCAGCACCGACAGCAAGTTTTTGGCCAGTGAAAAACAGAGCCCAGATGGCGACCTGTCACAGCAGTGGGCAGAGCAGATTGATCAATGGCAGAGTGCGCTGAATAATCTCGCCGATGAGTTTGTTCGCGGCCATGCCAGCGTTGAAGTGCACGACCAGACTCAGTTCGGTTATCAGGATTATCTGCTGCCGTTAAATCGCTGGTCTGAGGAAGCGGATATCAATGCCGAACTGGCGGGCCCTATAATGAGTGCCAGCGCTAATGGGGAGCAGAGATAATGAGTCAAATTGCCGACCTACAACAGCGCCGTCAGGCTCTGGATCCCTCAAAGAGCTTTATCGTTTCAGCTCCAGCTGGCTCAGGCAAAACAGGGCTAATAACCCAGCGTGTCTTGCGACTGCTCTGCACCGTGGACAATCCGGAAGAAATCCTCAGCATTACCTTTACCCGCAAAGCCGCTCGCGAGATGGCCAGCCGAATTCACAGTGCTCTGCGCCAGGCAGCTTATACGCCGCGCCCGGAGAATGAGTATGAAGCGCAAACCTGGGACCTTGCCGCCGCAGCCGTGGAGCGTAACCGACAGCTGGGATGGAACCTGCTGGATATGCCGGGCCGCTTAAGAATTCAAACCATCGACGGTTTCTGTCGCTATATCGCCAGTCAATTTGCTCTGGAAACCAAGTTTGGCCCGATACCCGAACCCAGTGAGCAACCGCAGATTCACTACCAGAGCGCCGCCCGTGTGCTGCTGGATAAGATAGAAGAAGCCGGGCCGGTTGCGGAACAGCTGGCTGTGCTACTGGCCCACACCGGCAATGATATGGCGCGCTGCGAAACCCTGCTCTCCGAGTTGCTGGGTAAGCGCGAGCAGTGGTTGCCATTGATTTACGATGCCGGCAAAAACAGCCAATACTTTCAGCAGGTCATCGAACAGGTAGTCGCAGACAATCTACTGCAATTGGATGAGGCCTTGATGCCCATCGCCGGTGAGTTTGTCGAGCTAATCGATTTCGCCGCACAGCATGTTGCGGCCAAGGATAATTTCCCTCTCAGCGAACTGGGGAGTTTTAGTGAATTACCCGAGATCGGTCTTGAAGGCGTAGCGCAATGGAAACTGATCCTAGGTCTGCTGGTGACCAAAGGCGGTGATCCGCGGAAAACCATCAATGTGAAGCAGGGCTTTCCAAGCGATCAAAAAGAGATCAAAGCACGAATTATGGTGCTACTGGACTGGTGTCGCGAGCGACCTGAACTCAATGAAATGATCGCCAATGTGATGCATTTGCCGGACGCGGAGATCAATCAAACCCAGCAGAAAATGCTCGATGCCCTGGGCTTTTTACTGCCGCTTTTAGCCGCGCAATTGGATGTTATTTTTCAACAGCAGGGCCAGTGTGATTACCCGGCAATTACTCTAGCCGCCCTGAATGCCCTAGAACCGGAAACTTCAGATGGTGTGGTTTCCGATATCACCCTGCGCCTCGACTACCAGCTGCGGCATATTTTGGTAGATGAGTTTCAGGACACCTCCGCCGCACAGATTAATTTGCTCGAACAGCTGATTGGTGGCTGGCAGCCGGATGATGGGCGCAGCCTATTTTTGGTTGGCGATGCCATGCAGTCCCTGTACGGTTTTCGCAACGCCAATGTTGGATTGTTTCTCAATGCCCAGCGCCATCCAGTTGGGCCAGTGCAATGTACGCCCCTGACACTGAGCTCTAACTTCCGCTCTCAGGAAGGCATTATCGAATGGGTGAACAGTGCCTTTACTGAAGCCTTTCCGGCCCACGCCGATATTAGTCGCGGTGCGATTCCCTATTCTCCGTCGGTGGCGGTTAAGGCTGCTGATGAGGCTCAGGCAGTTCATTTCCAAGGCTTTGCTGGAGACGACCACAAAGTCGATGAAGCCAACTATATAGCCCAGCTGTGCAGCGATTTACGAGATAACCATTCCGGGGAATCCATAGCCATCCTAGTTCGCGGACGCGGTCATCTACGCAGTATTATTCCGGCACTTCGAGAGGCCAAACTCTACTGGCAGGCCATAGATATCACACCATTGGCCAGCAGAATGCCGGTGATTGATCTGCTCTCGTTAACCCGCGCCCTGCTTTCACCAGCGGATAAAATTGCCTGGTTAGCGGTGCTGCGAGCCCCTTTTTGCGGGCTCAGTCTCGGCGATCTGCTAACAGTCGCCAACAGCGCAAAAAATGACAGTGGAAATCGCTACCAACAAAACAATGCCATATTGGCCCCGCTGATTGAGCTGCTCGGTAATCCTGATTCTGCCCAAACTCTCAGCCAGCATGGGAAACAAAGCCTACAGCGCATAATTCCCCTGCTTGAAGACGCCTGGCAAAATCGTGGTCGGGCTAATTTGCGCGCCACTGTCGAACAGCTGTGGATCGATTTGGGTGGCCCAGCGACTTTACTAGACAGTGCCGATCTCAGCGATGCCCGCAGCTATTTGGACCTGTTGGAAAACTGGCAAACTGGCGCAACCCTCACCGATTGGAACAGTTTTAAACTGGCGGTGGACAAGCTCTACGCCGCCCCCTCTCCTGATGAGGCTGATGCAGAGAACGGCGCTGGGAAGCAGTCGGTTATCCAGATTATGACCATTCACAAAGCCAAGGGTCTGGAATTTGACCATGTGATTTTGCCCGGCCTCAGCCGTGGCTCCGGATCTGACAAGAAGCAGCTTCTGCGCTGGCAGCAGCATATTGATGAGCACAGCGAATCCTCGCTGATTATGGCGCCACTGGGGGCTTACGATGAGGAAGACGATAGTGTCTACAGCTATCTAAAGCGCGAAGACAGTCTTAAGACTCGCCTCGAGAGCACCAGGGTGCTCTATGTTGCCGCAACCCGTGCGGTGCGCCGGCTCTATTTGTGCGGCGCGGTAAAGCAACTTAAGCATGGTCAGTGGCAACCTACAGGCAAGACCACATTATTAACGCCGATCTGGAAAAGCATCGAGACAGGGCTGGACCTGGGCATCCACTCAGTCAAGCAGAGCGCCACTGAGTCAGTAGAGGGTGGTACTAAAGAGGATGGCAATAAAGAGGTTCCCAGCCTGAGTCATATCCGCCGTCTCGACCAAGACTTTCAGGCTCCCCAAAGGCCAGACAGCAGCGCCAATCTCGGCACCCCGGAAACCGCCGCCGAGTCCAGTGGTGAAAATGACGGTAGCCTGTCAAATCGTGCCCGCTCAATGGGTACAGTGCTCCACAGAACCCTCAAACAGCTTGCCAACGAAGGTCTGGAACAGTGGCCTGAGTCGCGCATCGCTCAGTTGCCAGCAACCTGGGGAGCGCAGCTTAAGGAACTGGGCATGCTCGCCAGACCGGATGAGGTAAAGAGCCTGATTGCAGCGGTTAATAGCATGCTTGCCGATCAGCGCGGCCGCTGGATTTTACAGCGACACGAGCAGGCTGAGTGCGAGCAGGCTCTTGGCTATAGATACAGTGATCGGGAACATCTGGGCACCTCGGTAATCGACAGAACCTTTGTCCATGAGGGCAGTCGCTGGATTATTGATTACAAGCTTTCACAACCAGCCGAGGGTGAACCTGAAGCGCAATTTATTCAGCGCCAGACCCAGGCTTACAGCGCCCAATTAGGTCACTACGCGAAGCTCTACCGCAGCATGCAGGCGAATCCTGTTCGCTGCGCGCTGTATTTCCCTCAAATCCCTATGTTTATTGAGCTGGAAGCCGAATAGCCTTCAAAAGTCAGTAGATTTCAGTACAATGGCTGCTCTTTTGAAAAACCACATCTGTTAGGAACTTGAGCATGGATTCACAGGCTGTAGAAAATATTAATATCGACCCCCCAGTGGTTTTGATTACCCCAGCAGAGTTGAAGCGTGAAATCCCGCTATCCGACAAAGCGCGCACCGTAATCTCTCAGGGTCGCAAGAATATCGAGAATATTCTCGAGCGCAAAGATCACCGCGTTATCGTGGTCGTCGGCCCCTGCTCTATTCACGACGTCAAAGCTGCCCACGACTATGCCAACAGACTGAAAGCCCTGGAAGAGAAAGTCGGCGACACATTATTGATTGTTATGCGTGTCTATTTCGAAAAGCCCCGCACTACCACCGGCTGGAAAGGCTTGATCAACGACCCGTTTATGAATGACTCGTTTAAGATTACCGATGGACTGCATATTGGTCGTCAGCTGCTGCATGATATTTCAGAAATTGGCCTGCCCACTGCTACTGAAGCACTGGACCCCATCTCGCCACAGTATTTGCAAGACCTGATTGTCTGGTCGGCAATTGGAGCACGCACCACTGAATCACAGACCCACCGTGAGATGGCCTCTGGTCTATCTTCATCAATTGGTTTTAAAAACGGCACCGATGGCAGCTTAACCGTCGCCATTAACGCACTGCAGTCAGTTTCAAGCCCGCACCGGTTTTTGGGTATCAACTCCGATGGCAATGTGTCGATCGTAACCACCAAAGGCAATCCCTATGCTCACGTGGTTTTGCGTGGCGGTAATGGCAAGCCTAACTATGATTCAGTCAGTGTCTCTATTTGTGAGCAGGAACTGGTTGCTGCCGGTATCGACGCCAACATTATGGTTGACTGTAGTCATGCCAATTCCAATAAAGACCATAATCTCCAGACTCTGGTTTTAGATAATGTTGCCAATCAGATTGTTGAAGGTAATAAGTCGATTGTTGGTGTGATGCTGGAGAGCAATATCAATGCTGGCAACCAGAAGCTTTCCAGCAATCCGGACGACATGCAGTACGGCGTCTCAGTGACCGATGCCTGTATCGACTGGGAAACCACTGAAAGCACATTGACCGCCATGGCTGACAAACTCCGGGATGTGTTGAAAACCCGCTAAGCTCTTTTGGTTCAGCCCGAAAAAGCCCCTGCTCTGAAAAGATCTGGGGCTTTTTTATAGCCGTAACAGAGACAACAAAACGATTCGCTCTGGGTTCAATAACAGAGTATTGTTAACCAAATTAACGACCTTTAAGAGCCCTATGATCAGATTACTATTACTCGTCGCGATTATTTTTTCACTCTGGTACTGGTGGACAACGGTAACCCGTATGCCCCAGGAAAAACGCCGGGCTTTTTTGTGGCGCAGCGCCTTTTGGCTGGTGCTCGGCGCATCGGTTATGCTCGTGGCAACTGGACGTATGCACTGGCTAGGCGCAGGTCTTGCAATGCTAGTCCCAGTACTTAAAGGAACCTTCGCGGTAGGCCTGCGCGCCCTGCCTTTTTTACAGATCTTGAGTCGCTTTAAAACCAGCCCTTCACAGTTTCGGACAAAATCTCTGGCTGTCGAAATCAACTTTTCGACTCGTCAAATGGATGGCGAAGTGCTCGACGGAGAATTTGCTGGCCGTCGCCTTTCGGAATTAAGCGCCGAAGAAGCACAGACGCTCAGTGACAGCCTGCGTGAGACTGACAGAGAATCCTATGTGTTGATGCAGGCCTATCTGATGCGCAATGGTCGCGGCGGTGATGAGCAATTCAAACAGGACTCCAGTTCAGCGAACTTTTCTGAATTCTCCCCTGACGAAGCGCTGAAAATTCTTGGCCTCGAGAGCGGTGCGTCGAAAGAAGATATTATCAAAGCCCACAAACGTCTAATGCAGCGGTTACATCCGGATCGCGGTGGCAGTGATTATCTGGCAGCAAAAATTAATGCGGCCAAAGATCTGCTGGTCTAATCAGTCTCGCGGCTGCGGTTATCGCCGCACATTATTGACACTCATCTAGCTTGTAGACAAAGCCCAAAAAACTGAGCACCTTATGCGTTACCGGCAAGATTTTGATCCTGGAAAAAGAATTAACTGGAAGATATTCCAGGTCATCTGGCCCTACCTGCTCGAGTACAAAGTTCGCATAGGTATTGCCATCGCCTGTTTGGTGCTGTCAAAAACCGCCAGTGTTTACGGCCCTTTTCTGCTTAAAGATATAGTCGATACACTGTCTGAAACTGGTCTTGCAAAGGACCCTGTAACCGAGGGCATCTCCAGCAGTGCTGCCAACTTACTCTTGGTCCCCGTAGGACTGCTTTTAGCCTATGGCTTTGCGCGCTTCTCAATGATTATTCTCGGCGAAATCCGCGATACGGTTTTTGGTCGCGTCACCGAACGGGCTATGCGTCGCATAGGTCTGCAGGTATTTATTCATGTCCACAGCCTTGATCTCGACTTTCACCTAAACCGCCGCACCGGCGGGCTGGCCAGAGATATAGAGCGCGGCACCAGTGGCATCAGCTTTTTGATGCGCTTCTTCGTGTTTAATATTGCCCCCACATTGATTGAAATCGGTCTGGTGATTGGCCTGCTGTTTTATAACTACGGTATCGAGTTCGCCGCTATCACCATGGCCTCAGTGGTGCTATATATCCTCTTCTCCATGGTCACCACCGATTGGCGCACCCAGTTTGTCCGCGAGGCCAACAAAGCTGACTCAGCAGCAAGCACCAGATCCATCGACAGCCTATTGAACTACGAAACCGTCAAATATTTTACCAATGAACAGTATGAGGCGCGGCTCTATGACCATGCCCTAGCGGATTGGGAGTCCGCACGGCGTAAAAATCGCCTATCACTGCTGTCATTGAATGCTGGCCAAGCACTCATTATTACTGTCGCCATGACCTCCATGATGTGGCTGGCCGCCCAGCGGGTGGCCGAAGACAGCATGACCATCGGCGACTTTGTCTTGATCAATGCCTTTATGATGCAGCTGTTTATGCCGCTTAACTTTCTGGGTTTTGTCTACCGGGAAATCAAAGGCTCCATGGCCAATATTGAAAATATGTTCGATTTGATGGACCTCAGCAGCAAGGTGAAAGATCTCCCAGCAGCACCTCAACTCAAGGTCACCCAGGGACATATCCGCTTTAATCAGCTGTCTTTTGACTACCAACCGGATCGACAGATTCTGAAAAATATCAGCTTTGATATAAAGCCGGGGGAAAAGGTTGCGGTGGTTGGGGCCAGTGGCGCTGGCAAATCGACATTGGTAAAACTGCTGTTTCGCTTTTACGATCCCACTCAGGGCAGTATTACCATTGATGGGCAGGATATCAGTGCCGTTACTCAGCAGTCCCTGCGTGCAGCCATCGGTATAGTGCCCCAAGACACGGTACTGTTTAACAGCAGTATTTTTGACAATATTCGCTACGGCAAGCCCGAGGCCAGTGACGAAGAAGTCCATAATGCGATCCGCATGGCCCATCTGGAAGCCTTTATTAAACAGCTACCTGACGGCGTGGATACCATGGTAGGTGAGCGGGGACTGAAGTTATCTGGCGGTGAAAAGCAGCGTGTCGCCATCGCCAGAACCATTCTTAAACGGCCACCAATCCTGCTGTTTGATGAGGCCACCTCCTCACTGGACAGCAAATCAGAGCGTTCTATATTAGCCGCGCTGCGAGAGATCGCCGAGGGGCATACCAGCTTGGTTATTGCCCATCGTCTTTCGACTATTGTCGATGCCGACCGAATTGTGGTGCTGGATCAGGGGTCGATTGTGGAACAGGGAACTCACCAGCAGTTACTGGCGTTAGAGGGCCGCTACGCTGAGCTCTGGTCTACACAGCTTAGATCTAGCCAGAGCAATGAGGGCTAAGGTAGCCAGGGAATCCCCAGCCGGGTAAATCACGGCCGCTGACAGCTAAAAACCGTCTTGAGAGCCATATCGCGCAGCTAACCAGCCTTGGTTCAATTATTAGTGTTAACCCGTTCTCACAATTCAAGCGAGACAGTTGCGGCCCCTGCGCCATGCCATAGAATCGCCTCATTCGTAATTAATAAGTGTTGGCATGGAGCTGACAGGGAGCTTTAACGAAATGGGCATCAACTTAAAAACCATCAGTCTAACTATCACCAGCGTTGCATTGAGCTTTCTAATCAGCAGTACAGCCCTCAGCGCCCAAGTTACAATCACCTATGATAGTCCTGGTACATCAACCCTGCTCACGACTAAGGTCGGCAAAGGCAAAAATAGTGTCATAGGAATAGTTGAGGCTGGGCTCAGTTCAATCACTGTCGATGGCAACAACAGCTTGGCCCTGAACACATCAAACAGCAGCATGGCAGGCACTTGGCAGGCTACAGCTACAAGCTATGCTGATGTTCAGGCTGGCGCTGGCAAATACAACAGTGGCGCTAAGGGCAAGGAAAACTACGCCAAAGCGGGATACCTGTTTAGCCTATTAAATATCTCGACGAGCCTCGACGCTACCGCCGCAAAGTACAATGCCCTAGTGAACTACGTTATCTGGGACATCATGGGTGATGTGCCTAAGCTGAAAAATAAGCAGGATAGAAAGGCTGTGAACAAGCTGAGAAAGAGTGCCGACGGCTACAAGAAATTTGACTGGTCTACCACCATGGTGGTCTACACCGCAAATGATAACAGCGCTCGAGAATTCTTTGCCGTGCTGCCACCCATTGCAACCCCCATCCCCAGCGCACTGTTTCTGTTTGGCTCTATGGCTCTGGGCCTATTTGGCCTAGTCACTCGCAAACAGTCATTCAGCGCCTAACCCGACCGGCACTCAATACTTAGCTCCCTCCTATCAAGTAGGTGGGAGCTTTTTATTGGCCGCTTATTTTGCCTTTGAGCAAACAAAGTGAATATAGCGCCCCAGCCATTTAAACGGTTCCTGCACCGAGTGATGCAACTCCATCTCGATCACCGCGCTAGCATCTTCATGGCCACCGCGCTGAGTGGTGACATAATCGTGAAAGACTCTTATGCCAGCGCTGTAATCAGTCACCAGCCCGGCTTGCTCAACCCACTGCTGCACGGCATCCGGCTGCAGAGGTTCGCCAGGTGTTAGGCTTTTAGGATGAG